>Ga0208381_1000176_pt1 | contig 25665 bp, 18 predicted proteins | sample CryBogCBE13Jul09_FD_184572 | JGI IMG/M metagenome (GOLD analysis project Ga0208381, IMG submission 184572) | Freshwater microbial communities from Crystal Bog, Wisconsin, USA - CBE13Jul09 (SPAdes) (version 2) | ecosystem: Environmental > Aquatic > Freshwater > Lake | place: Crystal Bog...
CGCCCAACCTGCATTACCTGCCCGCCCGCATCAAACTGACCGATGCGCGGGGCAATGTGGTCGATCAAACTTTGGATTAAAAAAACGCCCCCGCCCTTGAAAAAGGGGCCAAATTGCCCGATATGATGGAGACGTAAAAGGAATCGCCATCATGCAAATGCTTTATGACTCTGACTCCTTTGTGGTGCTCCACATGCTGGCCGAATCGCCTTCGCCAGAAGAGAACGCACCCCCTCAACTAGAGCGCCACGGCTTTGAAATCGTGGACAAGCGCTCGGGCAAAGAGGTTTACTTGGATGGCTCCTGGGCCGAAATGTTCCAAGAAAAGATTCTGGCCTGGCAACTGAACACGCCCAGCCAAGAAGAAGTCGAGGACACCTTGGAGCGTTATTCGGGCCTGGCCCAACACCCCGTTCTGGTTCATTAAGCCCCTATCGGAGCCTTATAACCCCCAACCAATGCGACAATCGGGCGCATGGCTAACGCATTTATTCTGAATTTGTCCTGCCCGGATCGAACCGGGATTGTTCATGCTGTTTCTGGCTTTTTGCTGGAAAAAGGCGCCAACATCGAAGAAGCTGCGCAGTACAACGACCCCGCAACGGGCCTGTTTTTCATGCGGGTTCAATTCGCCGGCGACGCCCTCGACTTGGATGCCTTGAAGGCCGACCTGAGCGTCTTCGCGGTTCCTTTTGCCATGGGCTGGCAATTGCATCGCCGCGATGGCCAAATGAAAACCGTGATCATGGTCAGCAAAGAAGGCCATTGCCTCAACGACTTGCTGTTCCGCTGGAAGTCGGGGCTCTTGCCCATCCACATTGCGGCCATTATCAGCAATCACCGCGATTTTTATCAACTCGCGGCCAGCTACAACGTGCCCTTTCACCACATCCCCGTGACGGCGGCGACCAAACCCCAGGCTGAAGAAAAACAACTCGACATCATCCGTGCCGAAGGCGCTGAGTTGGTGGTGTTGGCCCGCTACATGCAGGTGCTGAGCGACAACCTGTGCCGAGAACTATCAGGCAAGGCGATCAACATCCACCACAGTTTTTTACCCAGCTTCAAAGGCGCCAAGCCTTATTACCAAGCGCACGATCGGGGCGTTAAATTGATTGGCGCCACGGCCCACTACGTCACCGCCGATTTGGACGAAGGCCCCATCATTGAACAAGACGTGGCCCGTGTCGACCACAGCAAAACAGTGGAAGACTTCACCGCCCAAGGCCGCGACACCGAGAGCCAAGTTTTGGCCCGTGCTGTCAAATGGCACAGCGAACACCGCATTTTGTTGAACGGTCACAAGACCGTGATTTTCAAATAAGGCCCTGCCATGAACGCCGCGACACCCCTTGCAGAACTGGACGCCGTTGCTCGCTCTGAGCGCCAAGCGCAAGTCGTGGCGGCGCTGCAAAAAGCCTTGCCAGCGCATGCCCTGCTGTGGCACAGCGAAGACACCACGCCTTATGAATGCGACGGCTTAACGGCTTACCGTGAGCGCCCCTTGGTCGTGGCTTTGCCTGAAACGGAAGCCCAAGTACAGGCCGTGCTGCAGACCTGTCACGCGATGGCGGTGCCCGTGGTGGCCCGCGGGGCGGGCACGGGCTTGTCCGGCGGCGCCATGCCCAACAAAATGGGCGTGACCTTGTCGCTCGCCAAGTTCAACCAGATTCTCAAAGTCGATCCTGTCAGCCGCACGGCCACCGTCCAAGGCGGCGTGCGCAACTTGGCCATCAGCGAGGCGGCCGCCCCTTATGGCCTTTACTATGCCCCCGACCCCAGCAGCCAAATCGCTTGCACGATTGGCGGCAATGTGGCCGAAAACTCGGGCGGCGTGCATTGCTTGAAATACGGCTTGACGGTGCACAACGTCCTGCGCGTGCGCGGCTTCACGATGGCGGGCGAGCCCGTCACTTTCGGTAGCGAAGCGCTCGATGTGGCGGGGTTGGACTTGCTGACCATTCTGGTCGGCAGCGAAGGCATGTTGGCGGTCACCCTAGAAGTGACGGTCAAGTTGGTGCCCAAGCCACAACTGGCGCGCTGCATCATGGCCAGCTTTGCCGAGTTGCGCAAAGCCGGGGACGCGGTAGCGCAGCTCATCGCCGCTGGCATCATCCCCGCTGGTTTGGAGATGATGGACAAGCGCATGACCGCCGCCGCCGAAGACTATGTGCACGCAGGCTACGACCTAGAGGCCGCCGCGATTTTGCTGTGCGAAAGCGATGGGACGCCCGAAGAGGTGGAAGAAGAAATTGGCCGCATGAGCGCGGTGTTGTCCGAGTGTGGGGCCACGGCCATTGCGGTCAGCCAAAGCGAGGCCGAGCGTCTGCGGTTTTGGAGTGGCCGCAAAAACGCTTTTCCAGCCAGTGGCCGCATCAGCCCGGACTACATGTGCATGGACTCCACCATCCCGCGCAAACGGTTGGCCGACATTTTGGAAGCCATCGCCGAGATGGAGAAAAAATACCAGCTCGGCTGTGTCAACGTCTTTCATGCCGGGGACGGCAACTTGCACCCCCTCATCATGTTTGACGCCAACGACCCCGATCAATTGCATCGCTGCGAATTGTTCGGCGCCGACATTCTGGAAACCAGCGTCGCCATGGGCGGCACGGTGACCGGCGAGCACGGGGTTGGCGTTGAAAAACTCAACAGCATGTGCGTGCAATTCAGCGAAGCCGAGCGCGATCAAATGTTGGGTGTCAAGCGCGCCTTTGACCCGCAAATGCTGTTGAATCCCGGCAAGGTCATCCCAAGCAAAACCCGCTGCGCCGAATACGGCAAAGAACTGGTTCGGGGCGGTCTTTTAAAGCACCCCGAGTTGCCCCGCTTTTAAGCCGGAGCGGCCATTCAAGCGTTGGCTTTTTCAGCCGCCTTCGCCAAGGCGGCGCGTTCGGCAAACTCGGCGCGCAAAGCCCGCAGCTTTTCTCGGGGGTCTTCTTTGGCGGTGTGGGCCTCCAAGGCCATTTCTTCAATAAAGCGACTGGCCACACCGGCCACGTAGTCACGGCCCTTTTTGCGGCGTCGCGTCCAACTCACGGCCAGGGTCTTTTGGGCGCGGGTAATGCCCACATACATCAAGCGCCGCTCTTCTTCTATGCGGGTGGCGTTCTTCGTCAAGGCGTCTTCGGTGGAGGCCAACTCGTCGTCTAATTTGAAGGGCAACAGGCCCTCGTTCACGCCAATCAATTGCACATGCGGCCACTCCAAGCCCTTGGCGGCGTGCAGGGTCGACAAGGTCACGACGTTTTGATCTTGTTCACGGTCGCTCAGCGTTGACAGCAGGGAAATGGTTTGCGCCACTTCCAACAAACTCTTGACTTCATTGCCCGTCACGACGCCCGCGGTGTCGTCAATTTGACCGCCGCAGCGAGCCGCCATCCAGTCGCAAAACTCCATCACGTGGGTCCAACGCGTGGCGGCGGCTTTTTCATTGTCTTCGCCGTCATAAAGGTGGCGCTCGTAGTCCATCTCTTTCAGCCATTCGGTCAAGAAAGCCCTCGCCTCTTCGGCCCCTTTGGCAGCTTTGGCGCGGTATTCCAAGTCGTTCACATAACGGCCAAACTCTTCCAGGCTGCCCATGGCGCGGGCGCTGAGCATGCTGGGCAATGAGGCGCTGAAAATCGATTCAAACAAGCTCAGCTTGTACAGGCTCGCAAAGTGGCCAAGCTGCGCCAAGGTTTGGTGGCCAATGCCCCGTTTGGGCGTGGTGATGGCGCGCAAAAAGGCCGGGTCGTCGTCACCGTTGACCCAAAGACGGAACCAGGCGCACAAATCTTTGATTTCTGACCGGTCAAAAAAGCTTTGTCCGCCCGACACCTTGTAGGGAATTTGTGCTTTGCGAAGGGCCTGTTCGAGCTGGCGTGCTTGGTGATTTGCGCGGTACAAAATGGCAAAGTCTCGAAATTCTTTGTGCTGTGATTGGGCCCGCAAACTTTGGATGCGCGCCACCGCCCGCTCCGCCTCGTGCTCTTCGTGATCGGCCTGCACCACCCGCACCGGTTCGCCTTCACCGAGTTCTGAAAAAAGCGTTTTCGGAAACAATTTGGGGTTGCTTTGAATGACCGCATTGGCGGCCCGCAAAATGGCTGAGGTGGAGCGGTAGTTTTGCTCCAGCTTGATGACCTTGAGCTCGGGGAAGTCGAGCGGTAGCTTTTTCAGATTGTCCAAGGTCGCGCCGCGCCATCCGTAAATCGATTGGTCGTCGTCACCCACCGCCGTGAAGCGGGCGCGCTCACCCACCAACAGTTTGAGCACCTCGTATTGGGTGGCGTTGGTGTCTTGGTATTCGTCCACCAAAACATGGCCCATAACGGCTTGCCATTTCGCGCGCACCTCGGGAAAGTCGCGCAAGAGCTTCAGCGGCAAGCCAATCAAATCATCAAAGTCAACGCTTTGGTAGGCACTCAAACGCTCTTCGTACCGCGCCATGATCTCGGCGGTGGACCGTTCGATGTCGTTGCTGGCTTGGGCGGCGGCTTGGGCGGCGTTCAGGCCTTGGTTTTTCAAGGCACTGATGGCCCATTGCCATTGCTTGGCCGTGGCGGTATCGACGCTTCCACCGCAGTCTTTCAAGATGCTGGTCACGTCATCGGTGTCCAAAATGCTGAATTGGGGTTTCAAGCCCAGCGCACCGCCGTCCTCGCGCATGAGGCGAACGCCGAGGGCGTGGAAGGTGCAAATCACCAAGTCCTTGGCGGCGCGCCCCATCAACCCTTTGGCCCGTTCGCGCATTTCGGCGGCGGCTTTGTTGGTGAAGGTGATCGCGGCGATGCGTTTGGCGGGCAAGCCGGCCTCCAGCAAGGCCGCCATTTTGTGCGTGATCACACGGGTTTTGCCCGAGCCGGCACCCGCCAAAACCAGGCAAGGTCCTGACCAATGGTTGACCGCTTCAAGTTGTGCCAGGTTCAGGCCAGAGGACATTTAAATACTTTTAAAAAGACAATTTTAGAAGGCGTTTGCCGGGGGCTTGTCGCAAGCCGACCCCTCAAATCGCTTGCGGATCCACATCCACCGCCCAGCGAATCAAACCTTTGTGCTCAGGCAAAGCGCGGGTGCTGTGCAGGGTGGCTTGCCAGGCCGTTAAAAAAGCCTGCAACGCACTGCGCGAGGTGGATTCCAACAGCATTTGTGCCCGTTCCACGTTGGCCACTCGTTGCAGGCTCATCGGCACGGCTGAAAACCGAAAAACCTGTTCGGCGCCCGCCAACTCAGCACCCGCGGCACTCGCGGCGTTCAAAAAAGACTGCGCCACAGCCTGCGTTCGGGCCTCGGCGCGCACCAAGGCTTGGAAAGTGAAGGGGGGCATGCCGGCCTCTTGCCGTTCCTTCAATTGGGCCTCGGCAAAAGCGGGGTAATCATGGGTTTTTAACGCCTCGAACAAAGGGTGGGTGGGGTGGTCAGTCTGGACCCAGAGTTCGGCCTGACTGCCTTGTTTGGCTAAAAAGGCGGCATCTCGCCCCGCTCGCCCACCGGCTTGCATGAGCAGGGCAAACAAGCGCTCGGGGGCGCGAAAGTCGCTGGAGAACAAGGCGCTGTCGGCGTTGACCACGGCGACCAAGGTGACACGGCGGAAGTCATGGCCTTTGGCAATCATTTGTGTGCCCACCAAAACATCCACTTCGGCGTCGTGCACTTGTGCGAGTTGGGCTTCCAAACTGCCTTTGATCTTGGTGGTGTCCGCGTCGATGCGCACCATTTGAATCGGTTGGCCATTGGGCTTTCTTTGCGTTTGCAATAACGCTTGAAGATGTTCCTCGATTTTTTCGGTGCCCCGTCCGAGACTGGCGATGTCGAGGTTGCCACAGTCGGGACAAGCCCTGGGAACAGGTTGCGAAAAACCGCAGTGGTGGCAACGCAGGCTGCGGTCGATTTTGTGAAAAACCCGAAATGCGCTGCAGTGCGGGCATTCGCTTTTCCAACCGCAATCGGCGCAAAACAAAACGGGCGCATAGCCTCGGCGGTTCAAGAACACCATCACCTGTTCGCCGCGCGCGATGCGCTCCTGAATGGCTTGCAACAAGGGTGGTGAAATCACCGCGCCTTTGGGTTGGCGACCCATGTCAACCCGGCGCACCGTGGGCAATTGGGCCCCTGTGCCCACCCTGGAGGGCATGTGCAATCGCTGGTAGCGACCCCCTTCGTTGGCGGGCCGGCTGTGGTGCCAGCTTTCCAAGGACGGGGTGGCCGAGCCCAAAATAACCTTGATGCCCTCGTTTTGAGCGCGGTAAACCGCCAAATCACGCGCCGAATAACGGGCGCCTTCTTGTTGTTTGTAACTTGGGTCGTGCTCTTCATCAACGACGATCAATTGGAGGTGCGGCATGGAGGCAAAAATGGCCATCCGCGTGCCGAGCACCATGCGCGCCGTGCCGGTATGGGCCGCGAGCCATGCTTTCAGGCGTTGCGCCGGCGTCATGCCGCTGTGCAAGGAGACGACGGACTGCTCACCCCAAGTCGGCTCGAAGCGTTGCCGAAAGCGCTGCTCCAATTGGGGCGTGAGGTTGATTTCGGGCACCATCACCAAGACTTGGGCCAAGGGGTCCAGCTCGAGTATGCGCTGCACCGCTTGTAAATACACCTCGGTCTTGCCGCTGCCCGTGGCGCCGAACAACAAGAAGGGACCTGGGGACTCTTCAATGGTTTGCAGCACTTGCTGCTGCTCCGCCGACAACAGCAGCGCGCCCGAAGTCGGGGCACTTTCTAAAACGGAAGCGTCCGACGGGGTTTCTGTGGATTTGGAAATGGCAATTGACCGTTTGGCCAGGCGACGGGCCATTTGCGCGCCATCCAACGCCCGCAACTGCGGCGGCAAGGCGGCCAGGGCCACCTCACCCAGACCGCGCTGGTAATAACGGGCAGCAAAGCCGACCAATTGTCGCCAAGCTGCCGATAAAACAGGCAGCTGTCCGGCCTCGCTGAGCGGTCCCGTGATGTGGCGGGCTGCGTAAAGGGACGCCGTGTCAGACGGGCGCTCCGGCTCGAGGGAGGGGGGGGTATCCCAAACCACGCCCAATGTTTCGCGGGTGCCCAACGGGACGCGAACCAAGGTGCCCGGCGGCAGCGCTTCATCGCTCAGGTAAGTCAGCGGGCCCGACAGTCCGCTGTGCGCGGGGGTTTGGACAAGGACTGACAGGCGACAACTCATGGGCAAATTGTCCCCCATTTCGACCGCTGTCATTTGGCCGATTTCACTCCCAATTTACTGCTATTTTCGAAGCTAAGTGCTTGATTTTAGGGGGTCCTTTGACCCATCCAAAATTTATGTGGATAACTTTGTTGATAACCTCGGATGACCCATCCAAAACGCTGTATTTTCAAGGCTTTCACCAGAGTGCACAGAAAACCAGCATTCCCAATGACCTATATAAATCAACAAGTTAGCGAGGTACAACGCGGTCTAAGTGCCGCACCAGAAGAGATCAAAATGGATCAGGGTTTGCTCTAGAAATGTGCATAAGTAATCATTTTTGGCTTTCATATAACACCTTTTTTAACCTTTTTGAGCCGAATTTTTGGCTTTGGGTCGGGTGATCAATAAAGGCCGCCACCAAACCGTCGAATTGACCTTTGTTTGATGGCCTAAACCCTTGATTGATAGGCGCTTATTTTTTGACCGCCATCGCTGTGGATAACTTTGAGGGTAAGTGACCCCAATCAGCGTGAAAGCCAAGCCCATCAAGGCTTCCATCACGTTGCTGGGAAAATAGGTAAGTTAAAAAACACTGTGTAATCAACAACTTAAGAAAAACCAAAAGCAGCTACAAATTTTTTTTACGAGATCACAAGGCGGCCCTGGTGGGTGGATAAACCGCGTCCACACACACTTTGGGCGGCCAAAACATGGCGCCATGCGGCTTTCGCCGAGGTTGTGGATAACTTTGTTGATATCACGCTTTTGAAAACCGACTTCGCGGCGGTGGCCGGCGGCTTGGTTTGGCGATAACGGATTTTCACCAAATGAAAAACGATTTAAATCAGTGACTTACAAAAGGCCGCGCATTCAAAAAATGCAATCCCTTGGGTGGGCTTCCCTCCAAGCCTCTGTGCACAAGTGTCAATTTGAATTGAAATTCAAGGCCTTTTTAACCTCATCCACCGACAAGAGCTCGGACAGCACCACGGGGGCTCGCCCAGGCACATAGGCCACATAGACCGGAACCCCGCTGCGGCCGAAGAGGTTGAGGGCTTGCGTGATCTCGGGGTCTTGGCGGGTCCAGTCGGCCCGCAGCAGGGCCACCTGGTGTTGGGCAAAATCGCGCAGCAAACCGGCATCGGCCAGCGTGGCGTGTTTGTTGAATTGGCAGGTCACACACCAGGCAGCGGTGAAGTCAACAAAAACGGGGCGCCCTTGGGCGGCTAACGACTCCGCCAAACCGGGGTGCCAGACTTGCCAGCCTCCTGGAGATAAGGGGCTTGCTGCGGAGTTGCCAGGGCCTTGACCTTGATTCTGCTGAACACCGTCTGGCCTTGTCACGTCGCTCTCAGAAGCCAAAGGCAAAGACATAGGTGAGGGGTGAATCACCCAGTCACCCCAGGTCCAAACCAGCCCTCCGCACAAGGCGATGAAGACGGCCATCAGGGTCTTCCGCAAACCCAACGGGCCTGACGTTGTCGAGGTAACGGGCAAGCCCCAAGCCCACAAAGCACCCGCCAAAGTCAACAAAATACCCAGCATCGCCATGACGCCCTCTAAGCCCACCTGTTGGCCCAAGACCCAAAGAAGCCAGAGGACGGTCGCCAGCAAGGGAAAGGCCATGATTTGTTTGAAGGTCTGCATCCAAACCCCAGGCTTTGGTAAGTGGCGAACCCACCAAGGGGCCGCAGCGGGCAGCAACCCCAGCAAAAGATAGGGCAAGGACATGCCCAAACCCAAGGCAGCAAAAACCGCCAAGGCCGAAGCGGCGGGCAGGCTCAAGGTCAAGCCCAAGGAGGCCCCCATGAACGGGGCGGTGCAAGGAGAGGCAATCAAGACCGCCAGCACCCCCGAAAAGACCGCGTTCAATAAAGGGTGGCGCCAAGTGACTTGCGTCAGATTGCCGGCCCATTGGCCCTGCCATTCAAAAAGACCGGCCAAATTCAACGCCATGACGGTGAAGAGCACGACCAAGAAGGCCACCACGGCGGGCGATTGCAATTGGAAGCCCCAGCCCAATTGCGCCCCACCGGCGCGCAAGACCAGCATCAAGCCGCCCAGGGCCAAGAAGGATGCGACCACGCCGAGGCTGTAAGCAAGGCATTGAGCACGAAGGCTTTGCCCCCATGTCGAGGGGCTGGACGGCGTTGATTTGAGCAAGCTGAGCAATTTGATGGCCAGCACGGGGAAAACGCAGGGCATCAAATTCAGCACCAAACCGCCCAAAAAGGCACCCAATAAAGCGCCCATTAATTCCCCCCAAGACAAGCGACTGGCCGTGACCGGTTGGGCGCTGAGGGGGACTGGGTGTTGGTCACCCACGTCGGCGGCAGGCCATTCACCCTGTATGGGCGCTTCGACCCACAAGGCCCCCAAAGGGCTGCTTTGCAAGCGCACCAGCCACCGCAGACGTTTTGGACTTTGCTCGCGCAAACCAGACAAAGGCCACAAGACTTGCCAAGTGGGGGTTGGGGTGTCCCCTTGGACCCACTTCGGTGCCGACTGGGGGTCAAGGGGCACGACAGCCGACAAAACGTCTTGCATTTCGGGCATCACCCAAAGCGGCTGACCTTGCCAGGCCTTGGGCAATCCACTGAACTGCAACAACAAGTGGTCGCCTTCTAGCGCCGCATGGGCCTGTACTTGGGGTGCAGAAGCAGGCAGCGCATTTTCGGCCGCTTTGAAAGCGTCGTCGTGCTCTGTGAAGCCGCCGGTGGCCGGCAGCGATAAGCGCAATTGAACCGACTCAGGAATGCACTCTGTTTTACAAACAAGCCAAGAGGCGGTGACTTGAACCTCCGACAAGGGGCTTGGTGGTTTCTTTGAACTTTGGCTCGGTGAGGCGAACTGCAACGGGGCGGTCAAGAGCACGGCGTGCCCATAACCATAATTCACGTTGTCGCCGAGTTGAAAAACGTCGGGTGTTGGCCATTGAACAGGCCCCGCTTGCCAACCAGGGGGCAATGTCCATTTCAGCTGTGTGGCGAGGCCTGAGTCGCCAGGATTTTTCCAGTAAGTGTGCCAACCAACTTGGGGGGTCAATTGAACACCCAGCCAAGCGGATTCAGAAGTGCCTGGGGCCCCGTGGGTCAAGCCTGGCGGCACAGAGGCCATGAGCGCCGCACGAACGTGCGGAGTGGACGCCACTGACGATACCGAGGCCGCCGAGGCCACTGAGCGGTTGGCCGTCGACAAGTCTGCAGCCTGAACCGGCGTTAAGCAGGCACCCGCCAAGGTCAATGTCCAAGTCAACGAACAAAAAGTTGACAAATGGCTGGACAAACGGCTGGACAAACGGCTGGTTAACAAGGCCAACCCCCTTTTTAGGCGTGTGTAATTCATGCTGCTTTGTATTACCGGGATTCTCCCATCATTTGCAAAACAGGGCATCCTTTAAGATGGACCCCATGAGCCAGCATTTGCCCCTCCCCTCGCATCAATGGGCCGACCTGAGCACCTTTGAATTCTCGGCTTTGCAGGCCAGTGGTGAAATTCAGCGGGTGGTGGCGGTGTTGCCGGTGGCGGCCATTGAGCAGCATGGCCCGCATTTACCGCTGAGCGTTGACGCGACTTTGTTGGCCGGCTTGCTCCAGGCCACTGAGCGGCAATTGCCGGCTGATTTGCCCGTGCTTTTTTTGCCTGCGCAAAACGTGGGGCTGAGTCCCGAACACCAAGCTTTCGCGGGCACCTTGACCTTGGCGCCCGAAACCCTGATCGCGCTTTGGCGCAACATCGGTGAAAGCGTGGCCCGTGCCGGGGTCAAAAAACTGTTGATTTTTAACACCCACGGGGGTCATGTGGGGGCGATGGACATCGTCGCGCGCGATTTGCGCGCACGTTGTGACATGCTCGTTTACAGCAGCAGTTGGTTCAACTTGGCTTTGCCTACCGAACTCCAAGCCCAGTTCAGCGCCGAAGAACAGCGTTTCGGCATCCATGCTGGCGATGTAGAAACGTCGATGATGTTGGCCCTTCAACCCGAACGCGTCGACATGGTGCAGGCGGCGAACTTTCGCAGCAGTTCGCAAGACCGCGCGGAACGCTATGCGGTCTTGGGGGATGGCAGAAGCGCCAAGATGGGCTGGCAAATCCAAGACTACAACCCGATGGGCGCGGTGGGCAACGCCGGGGCGGCCACGGCGGCCAAAGGCCAAGCCTTGATCGATGCCGCCAGCAAGCAATTGGTGCAGCTCTTAAAAGAGCTCGTGGACTTGCCGTTGAGCACATTAAGTTCACGTTGAGCCCCGCTGGACAGTCTTTGGCTTGACGTGGGTGTTCGGCCGTGGTCACAATGCCCACATGCTTTACCGATTTCAATCCAGGGCCACCAGCGACCTCATCATGCTGGAACCACAAGGGCGTTTGTTCCTTGAAATTTTGGACAAACCCTTGAAAGGCCCCGGCATCTTGGTAGTGGCCGATTTACCAGCGGCGATTCAAAAAATCGAAGCGGCCATTCAGGCTGAAGACACGCAGAAAACAGAAGCCCAAGGCACCCCCCGCCTAAAAGAAGAGGAAGCAGAAGAGGCAGCGCCAGAAAAGGTTTGGTTGCGCCAACGCGCCAAGCCGCTTTTAGACCTGATGCGCCGCAGCCTGGCCGCTCAGCAAGACGTGGTTTGGGGGCTTTGAGGGCTTTAAAAAAAGGAGGCGCAGCGCCACCGACTCACTGATAAGTGCGCGCGTCCTCAATCACCTTGCCATCGTTGGGCAAGCTGCCCGAAGCCACAACGCTCACTTCGCCGCGCAATTTGGTGACGTCTCGAATGGCGTCCGACACCTGCTTTACCCACTCGTTGGATTCGCTAAAAGACACTTCAGGCGCCTCCACTTGCAAGGTCATGCGGTCGTTGGCCATTTCGCCGCTGACCACCAAGCGCGCCCGCTGCACTTGTGGGAACCGGCGTGCAATTTCGGCCACTTGGCTGGGGTGCACAAACATCCCGCGCACCTTGGTGGTTTGGTCGGCCCGACCCAACCAGCCCTTGATGCGTGTTTGGGTGCGGCCGGTTGGACATGGCCCAGGTAAAACCGCCGACAGGTCGCCGGTGCCAAAACGGATCAAGGGGTAGGTGGGGTTCAGCGTCGTCACCACCACTTCGCCGACTTCACCTTCAGGCACGGGGTCACCGGTGCCCGGACGAACAATCTCGACAATCACGCCTTCATCGAGCACCAAGCCTTCTCGAGCGGGTGTTTCGTAGGCAATCAAACCCAAATCGGCCGTGGCATAGCATTGGAAGCCCGCCACACCCTGCGCCAAAAACCAATCGCGCAGGCTCGGTGGAAAGGCCTCGCCGCCGAACATGGCTTTGGTCACCGAGGGCAATTGCACGCCCATTTCTGCGGCTTTTTCAAGAATGATTTTCAAAAAACTCGGGGTCCCGATGTAGCCAGCCGGTCGCAACTCGGCCATGGCCTGAACTTGTTGCTCGGTTTGCCCGGTGCCTCCTGGAAAGACACTGCAACCCAAGGCGTGTGCACCCGTTTCCATCATCGAGCCGGCCGGCACAAAGTGGTAACTGAACGAGTTGTGAATCAACTCGCCTGGTCGAAAGCCAGCCGCATGCATGGCCCTCGCCATGCGCCAGTAATCCTTGGCCGTGCCTTCGGGCTCGTAAATCGTGCCGGGGCTGGCAAAGACGCGCGGCATCGCCGCACCAAAACCAACGGCGCTGAAGCCACCGAATATGCGCGCGGCTTTTTGTCGCTCCAGCAACTCGTGCTTGCGCGTGACCGGCAAAGTCGCCAAGGCCGCGCGCGAGGTGATGCGGCTGGCGTCAATCCCTTTGAGCAGTTCAGCAAATGCCGGCGCCTGGGCTTGGGCGTGGGCGATTTGGACGGGCAAAGCGGCCATCAGGTCGGCTTCACGCTGTGCCGGGTCGCGGGTTTCCAAGCGGTCGTAAGGGGCATCGTCAGCGCGGATGGGCGCGTTGTTTTGGGCAGTCATCAAATCAATCTTTCATCGGGCCTGGGCCACTCAGGCCAACCAACGCTTGCGGCGCTTGTAGCTCTTCACGTCTTTGAAACTCTTGCGCTCGTCGCCGCCCACACCCAAGTAAAACTCTTTCACGTCGGCGTTGTTGGCCAGATCGCTCGCGGCCCCATCCATCACCAGGCGGCCGCTTTCCATGATGTAGCCGTAGTCGGCGTATTGAAGGGCCATGTGCGTGTTTTGCTCGGCCAACAAGAAGGTCACTTTTTCTTTTTGGTTCAGGTCTTTGACGATGTTAAAGACCTCTTCCACAATTTGGGGCGCCAAGCCCATCGAGGGTTCGTCCAACAAAACCACGCTTGGATTGGCCATCAGGGCTCGACCAATGGCGCACATTTGTTGCTCGCCGCCCGAGGTGTAAGCCGCTTGCGAAGTGCGGCGGGTTTTGAGTCGGGGAAAGTAGTTGTAGACCTTCTCCAAATTGGCCGCCACCTCGGCTTTATTGTGCCGGGTGTAAGCCCCGGTCATCAGGTTTTCTTCAATGGTCAAGTGGGCAAAGCAATGCCGCCCCTCCATCACCTGCACCACGCCCCGTTGCACCAGCTCAGCGGGGGTGAGGTTCTCGATGCGCTCACCACGCAACTCAATCGAGCCCTTGGTCACTTCGCCGCGCTCGCTTTTTAGCAAGTTGGAAATGGCGCGCAGCGTGGTGGTTTTGCCGGCCCCATTCCCACCCAGCAAAGCCACGATGCGGCCTTCGGGCAGGCTGAGCGACACGCCTTTCAGCACCAAGATCACGTGGTTGTAAATGACCTCGATGCCGTTCACCTGGATGACGGTCGCTGGAGGCGACTTGGCGGGGCTGCTGGTGGGGCTGGTTTGGAGGCTCAAGATTGGCAGTCCTTGATGTCGCGGCGGGTCATCTTTTTGTCGCCCAGGTATTTTTCTGAGCCGGCCTTGACCATGGGTTTCAAGATTTGTTCGTCGGCCTCGTACCACTCTTCAGGAATGTTCCATTTTTTGCCATCCCAGACTTGCACACGGGCCCAGCTGGAGCCCATGTGGTCGACACAGCTGGTTGAGAGGGGGCGCATGATGCCGTTGAAGCCAAGGGCGTCCAAGCGCTTCTGATCCAAAGCCAAGTTTTCCAAACCCCAGCGAACCTGTTCCGAGGTCATGACCTTGCCCTTGCCAAAACGCTCTTGAGCGCGGCGCACCGCTTCAACGGCCAGCATTTGGATGATCGTCCCGCGAACATACAAAACAGAGCCCACTTCGTCTTTTGGTCCGGTGCCTTGGCCTTTGTCGTGCACGTGTTTCAAGATGTCTTGCATGACCTTGAATTGCGTGCCGGAGGCATTCAAGGTCAAAGCGTTGTAGCCCTTGGCGCCTTCGCCCACATCACGCACATCGGGTTCAGCACCGGCCCACCAAACGCCAAACATTTTGTCGCGGGGGTAGCCGGTGGCTTGGGCTTCTTTCAGAGCCGTTGAATTCATCACGCCCCAGCCCCACAACAAGACATAGTCGGGGTGGCTTTGACGCACTTGTAACCAAGCGGCTTTTTGCTCGACGCCAGGGGCTGTCACTGGGATCAGTTGCAACTCAAAGCCGTGCGTGCGGGCGCGCTCTTGCAGCACGGGAATGGGCTCTTTGCCGAACGGGCTGTCGTGGTAAACCAAGGCAATTTTCTTGCCTTTCAATTTGTCAAGACCGCCGTTCAATTTGCCAATGTGCTGAATCAAGATGTCGGCGCCCGTCCAGTAGCTGCCCATCAGCGGGAAGTTCCACTTAAAGGCCATGCCGTCTTGCGCCACCGACAAGCCGTAGCCCAGCGTCAACAAGGGGATCTTGTCGACCGGCGCTTTTTCAGTCAACGCAAACGTGATGCCGGTGGCTTGGGGGTCAATCAAGGTCATACCGGGGTGGCTTTTTAAGCGCTCATAGCACTCGACGCCGCGGTCGGTGGCGTAGCCGGTTTCGCATTCTTCAAAGGTCAGCTTGACGCCATTGATGCCGCCGTCGCGGGCGTTGATCATCTTCAAATAATCTTGCTTGCCATTCGCCCAAGGCGTGCCATTGGGGGCGTAAGGCCCGGTGCGGTAAGAGAGCAGCGGGAAAAACTGCTCCTTGGTTTCGGCCGCGGCTTGGCTGGAAAAGCTGGTCAAGGCCAAGCCAGTCAACGTCATGGCGGCCAAGCTCAGGCTGCCCATCCATTGTTTAAATTTCATCATCTGTCTCCTGTCTTTATTTCAATCAACAACACAAAATCACCATCGCCCTGCGCATTTTTAATGCGGGAAAGGCCACAAACGCAACTTTTGTTTGGCGGTGCTCCACAACTTGGCCAAGCCGTGGGGCTCGACAATCAGGAACCAAACAATCAGGCCACCAAACACCATCAGCTCAGCGTGCGACACCGCGGCCGTTGAGGCTTGCATGCCGAACAAATCGCTGAACCAAGGCAAAAACCGATTCAACGCAATGGGCAGCAAGACGATGAAGGCGGCCCCCAAAATGCCGCCCATGATGGAACCCATGCCACCAATGATCACCATGAACAACAACTTGAAAGACAGGTCGACCGAAAACGCGGCCGGCTCCCAAGCACCCAAATAAACAAAGGCCCACAAGCCCCCCGCCACGCCCACGATAAATGAGCTGACCGCAAAGGCGCTCAGCTTGGCGTACATGGGTCGAATGCCAATCACGGCAGCCGCCACGTCCATGTCCCGAATCGCCATCCACTCGCGGCCGATGGCGCCACGCACCAAATTTTTGGCCATCAGGGCAATCGGGATCAGCAGGGCCATGCAAAACCAATATTTGCTCAAAGCGCTTTCAATGGGTTGGCCGAAGGCTTCTAGGTGGTTCACCGAAACCGAGCCTGAGGCGGAGTCCAAGGTGAACCAACTCACGCGCAAAAACAGCCAATCGGCAAAAAACTGCGCGGCCAAGGTGGCCACCGCCAAATAAAGCCCTTTGACACGCAAACTGGGCAGTCCAAACAACAAGCCAAACGCGGTGGCCGAGAAGCCGCCCAAAACCAAGGCCAGCACCAACGGCATGCCAGGAATGCGCTCAAAAAAGTTATAAGCCCCGTAGGCCCCCACCGCCATGAAAGCGCCTGAGCCCAAGGAAATTTGGCCGCAATAGCCCACCAAAATATTCACGCCAATCGCGGCCAGCGCCATGATGGCAAATGGAATCAGAATCGCACGGAAAAAATAATCGCTGGCCAATGCCGGCACCACGAACAGCGCCAGAACCAACAAAAACGCCATGGCCCAGCGGTCTTGCGCAATTGGAAAGATTTGTTGATCGGCCTGGTAGCTGGTTTTGAATTGACCGTTTTCACGATAAAACATGGGGCACTTTCCTTAAACCTTAAACGCGGTCGATGATTTTTTCGCCAAACAGCCCTTGCGGCCGGAACAGCAAAAACACCAAGGCCAGCACATAGGCAAACCAGATTTCGATGCCGCCGCCGACAAACGGGCCGAGGTAGACCTCGGACAGTTTTTCACCCACCCCAATGATCAAGCCGCCAATGATGGCGCCGGGCACCGAAGTCAGGCCGCCCAAAATCACCACCGGCAGGGCGCGCATGGCAATCGTCGCTAGTGAGAATTGCACGCCCAATTTAGAACCCCAAATGACGCCAGCGACCAAGGCCACAAAGCCGGCAATGCACCAGACGATGACCCAAATTCGGTTCAATGGAATGCCAATGGACTGCGCGGCTTGGTGGTCATCGGCCACGGCCCGCAGCGCCCGACCGGTCCCGGTTTTTTGGAAAAAGAGACTCAAGATGACCACCAAGGCCGCCGCAATCAGGGCTGAAATCACGTCTTCTTTGTTGACCAGCAGGCCGCCTGGAAAAACCGAGTCCAGCACAAACACGGGGTCTTTGGGCATGCCCACGTCGATCTTGTAAACGTCATTGCCAAACAGGCTTTGACCCAAGCCTTCTAGAAAGTAGGCAATGCCCAACGTGGCCATCAACAAGGTGGCGCCTTCTTGATTCACCAAGTGGCGCAGGACCCACTGTTCAATGGCCCAGGCGACGACGCACATCAAGGCCGCGGCCAAAGCAAAGGCGATGAAGTTGTTTAACAAAAAGTGGTCCAAGCCCGTCAACTCGGGCACCCATGCTGAAAAACGGGCCATGGCCAAGGCGGCAAAAAGCACCATCGCGCCTTGGGCGAAGTTGAAAACGCCAGAGGCTTTGTAGATCAAGACAAAGCCCAAAGCGACCAACGCGTAAAGCATGCCGGCCATCAAGCCGCCAATCAGGGTTTCAAGAAAAAAAGCCATGTTGTGTTTTTCTTCGTTGAGGCGGCTGGGTTAATGCGAGGCACCCAAATAGGCGCTGATCACCTCGGGGTTGTTGCGGACTTCATGGGGCGGACCGTCGCCAATTTTTTTGCCGTAATCCAACACCACGACCCGGTCTGAAATGTCCATCACCACGCCCATGTCGTGTTCGATCAAGACAATCGTGGTGCCAAATTCGTCGTTCACATCCAAGATGAAACGACACATGTCTTGTTTTTCTTCGACGTTCATGCCTGCCATGGGCTCATCCAGCAGCAGCACTTGCGGCTCCATGGCCAAGGCACGACCCAAGTCCACACGCTTTTGCAAGCCGTAGGGCAGTTGTCCGACTGGGGTTTTACGGTGCGCTTGAATTTCTAAAAAATCGATGATGCGCTCCACAAATTCACGCTGCTGAATTTCTTCCCGTTCAGCGGGCCCCCATCGCAAGGCTTGCAGTAGCAAGTTGCTTTTGATCTTCAGGTTGCGCCCCGTCATCAGGTTGTCCAGCACGCTCATGCCTTTGAACAGGGCTAAGTTTTGAAAGGTGCGCGCCACGCCCATCTCAGCCACTTGACGTGAGTTCATGTGGTCAAATTGTTGGCCTCTGAAGGTGATGGAGCCCTCAGAAGGCGTGTAAACCCCGTTGATGCAATTCAACATCGAACTCTTGCCAGCGCCATTGGGGCCGATGATGGCGCGCACTTCATGCTCGCGCACATCGAAGGAAATATCGGTCAGCGCCTTCACGCCGCCAAAACGCAGGCTGATGTTTTGGACATCCAAAATGACGTCGCCGATTTTTTTGCCCGAGGTACCCCTGTCGCTCATGCTGCTTCCCTGTGCGCTTCATGGCGCCCTTTTTTTACGACGGTGGCATCGGCCAGCTGGAGGGTGGCGCTCACGCTGCCGCTGCGACCGTCTTCAAACTTGACTTGGGTTTCAATGTATTGCTCGGCTCGACCTTCGTACAAAGCATCCACCAAGACCCTGTATTTGTCGGCGATGAAGCCCCGTCGAACTTTGTTGGTGCGGGTGAGTTCGCCGTCGTCGGCGTCCAACTCTTTGTGCAAGACCAGGAAGCGGCTGACCTGAGAGCCAGCGAGCAAGTGGTCGGCCGACAGGTCTTGGTTGACTTGGTTCACGCAGTCGCGCATGAGCTCGTAAACCTCGGGTTTTTGCGCCAAGTCGGTGTAGCCGGTGTAAGACAGGTTGCGGCGTTCGGCCCAGTTGCCAACGGCATCAAAGTCGATGTTCAAAAAGCAGCAAACCTGTTCACGCTGGTCGCCGTAGGCCACGACTTCTTTAATGAAGGGGAAGAACTTGAGTTTGTTCTCCACGTATTTGGGGGCAAACATCGCGCCGTCATAAACCCCACCCTTGAGGCGACCCACGTCTTTCACACGGTCGATGATTTTCAGCTGGCCTTGTTGGTCCAAGAAGCCTGCATCGCTGGTGTGGTACCAGCCGTCCGCGTCGAGCACTTCGGCCGTGGCCTCTGGGTTTTTGTAATAGCCTTGCAGCAAGCCGGGTGAGCGGACCAAAATTTCACCGTTGTCGGCAATTTTGATGTCCACACCGCGGCAGGGCACGCCCACGGTGTCCGCGCTGACTTGGTGGTCGGCCTGCAAACAGACAAACACCGCGGTTTCGGTGGAGCCATAGAGTTGCTTCAGGTTCACGCCGATGGCGCGGAAAAAGCGGAATAAATCCGGGCCAATGGCTTCACCGGCGGTGTAGGCCACACGAACCCGGGAGAAGCCCAAATTGTTGCGCAGGGGCCCATAAACAAAGAGGTCGCCCAAGGCGTACAGAAGTCGATCGCTCAAAGACACGGTGCTGCCCTGCATGCGGGCTGGGCCGACCCGCTGGGCGACCGCCATGAAGCGCTTGAACAGGGTGCGCTTGAGCCAGCCGGCGTCCTCCATGCGGATCATCACGCTGGTCAGCAGGGCCTCAAAAATTCGGGGCGGTGCAAAGTAATAGGTGGGCCCCACTTCACGCAGGTCAATGGCCACGGTGCTGGCAGACTCCGGGCAGTTCACCACGTAACCACAGACCAACCATTGGGCGTAGCTGAAAATGTTTTGACCGATCCAAGCCAAAGGCATGTAGGCCAAGACCTCTTCTTTTTCGGTCAAACGGTCAAATTCTTGTCCGGCCTGGGCCCGGTCGATCAGGCTGCGGTGGGTGTGCACCACCCCTTTTGGATTGCCAGTCGTGCCGGATGTAAAAAACAGCGCCGCCACGTCTTCACTTTGGGCTTGCTCAATTTGCTGATTGAACCAGACGGAGTAGCCGTTCCGAGCGTCTTTGGCTTGCGTGGCCAAGAAGGTTTGGCCCTCACTCAGCAAGGCGTTCAAGTCGGACAAGCCCGACGCGTTGTAATGACGCAAACCACGCGGATCGTCAAAATAAAGACGCCCCAATTCGGGGTAACTTTCGCGCACCTCGAGCATTTTGTCGACCTGCTCTTGGTCTTCCACCACCGCCAAGCGAACGCCCGCATTTTGAATGGGAAACACCATTTCCGCCGCCACCGCGTCTTGGTACAAAGCAATCGGCACGGCGCCCAAGGATTGACCGGCCAACATGACGGCATAGAGCCGGGGGCGGTTCGCCCCAATCACCACAAAATGGTCGCCCCGCTGCAATCCCGCCAAGTGCAGGCCCGCCGCCAATTGCTCTGTCAAGGCGGTGAGACCGGCCCAAGTGTGGTTTTGCCAAATGCCATATTCTTTTTCGCGCAAGGCATCCGCCTGCGGACGGGTCGCAGCGTGTTGCAATAAGAGACGAGGAAAAGTCAGGTTCATGGGCGGCATTGAAATCAATGAGCCCCATGCTAGAGAGGCATTTGACGTTCAGTTGTCGTTCGGACGACAATTTAAGGGTTCATCCTTTCCGGACTTTCCCTGATGTCCGGCCTTTAAACGCCGACCCAAGGCCGTTCTATGACGCATGACACATGCCCTTTGCCCGATGACCTATGACCCCCCGCCCAAGCCTAAGACAGTGAGCCCTTCCAGCAGGTTGTCGCCCAAGCCACCGATCTCTCAAGCGGTCGTGGTGGAACCGGTGGTCCCTGCCGCCCTGGCAGCGCCGCTCCACCAGCGGCGCAGGGCCTTGAGGCAGGAGGAGGTGGCCAATATTCCTTGGCTGATTGGGCTGCCTGAGTCGGAACGGCTGTTCATCCTGCCCCAAGTCTTGATTGTTCAGGCCGAGGTCGGCGACACCATTTGCCGTGTCGGCAAACCCGTGACCTATTGGTTTGGGGTGGTGGAAGGCTTGCTCAAGATGAACACCGTCAACGCCCATGGCCAAACCACCACCTATTTAGGCATTCCCCCCGGCGGCTGGTTTGGAGAAGGGACCGCGCTGAAGCGTGAACCTTATCGCTACAACGTTCAAGCCATCCGGACCAGTTGGGTGGCTGGCTTGCCGGTGGACAGTTTCCACTGGTTGCTGGACCATTCGCCGACCTTCAATCGGTTCGTCATGAACCAATTGAACGAGCGGGTGGGGCAATTCATCGCGGCGCTTGAAATGGACCGCATCCAAAACCCGGAGGCCCGAGTGGCGCGCAATTTAGCGGCCTTGTTCAACCCGGTTCTTTACCCCGGCGTGGGCGAGGTGTTGCGAATCACGCAACAAGAATTGGCTTATTTGGTGGGCCTGTCAAGACAGCGCGTGAACGAGGCCTTGCAGGCCTTGGCGCAAGCCGGCCACATTCAGGTTGAATATGGCGGCCTGCGGGTGCTGAACTTGCCCGCTTTAAGGGCGGTTTAGAAGGCCAAAGAGGCCTCTTTAAGGCGCCTTTATTTCACCCTTCAAGGCGCTGTGGTCTCCGCCGAGCCCATTTTCGCGACCTCCGGTGGGGCCTTGTGGTCGCTGGCGATCCACAAGTAAACCGCCGGCACCACGAACAGCGTGAACAAGGTGCCAATCGACAAGCCTGAGAAGATCACAATGCCCATGGCTTGTCGGCCTGCTGCGCCCGCGCCCGAGGCAATCACCAGAGGGACCACCCCAAAGACCATGGCGGCGGTGGTCATCAAAATGGGGCGCAACCGAATGCTGGCGGCTTGTTGAATGGCTTCCCGTTTGGTGCTGCCTTCAGCGCGCAAATGGTTGGCCACTTCGACAATCAAGATGCCGTGTTTGCTGATCAAGCCCATCAAGGTGACCAAGCCCACCTCGGTGTAAATGTTCACCGAGCTGGCGCCCAGGAAAATGAACACCATCGCGCCAAACAAGGCCATGGGCACCGACACCAAGATCACCACCGGGTCGCGGAAGCTTTCAAACTGTGCGGCCAAGGCCAGGAACACAATGATCACCGCGAACATCAGCGTCACCATGAAACCACCCGACTCGCGCATGAACTGACGCGATTGACCCGAGTAATCGACGGAGTAACCCGTGGGGGCCACCTCTTTAAGGGTGTCACGAAGGTATTGCAAAACCTCGCCTTGCGAGGCGCCTGAAACCCCCGAAATGGTGGCCGAGTTTTGCTGCTGGAATCGGTTGATGGACTCCGGCACCACCTTGTATTGAATCGACGCCACGGTGCTGGCCAGCACCTGCGAGCCGTTTGGCAAGCGCAGGTAAAAGTCCAACACATTGCTGGGGTTCAAGCGGTCCACTTGCTGCACTTGCGGAATCACTTTGTAGGAGCGACCGGCAATGGAGAAGTAGTTGACATACCCGCCGCCCAAGGCCGCGCCCAAGGCTTGGCCGACGTCTTGTTCGGACAAGCCCAACGCCGCCACTTTGCTGCGGTCAATCACCAAGTTGGCTTCCGGGGCGTCGACCTTCAGGTCCAAGTCGCTGAAGTAGAACTTGCCGGAGGCACGCACCTTGTCCATCATCTGTTGCGCCACCGCATTCAGATTCTCAAAAGGCTCGGTGGTGGTGATCACAAATTGCACCGGCAAACCGGAAGACCCAGGCAAGGCAGGGAACTGGAAGGCGGCGACGCGGACGCCGGCGATCTTGTTCCACATTTTCTGCAGCTCGATTTGAATTTGATGGGCGCTGCGGGTGCGGTCTTCCCAGTTCTTGAAAATCACCCCGCCAATGCCCGCGTTGATGGTGGGCGTGCCGGTGATTTGGAACATTTGCTTGTATTCCGGCAGCGATTTGGCGGCTTGGAAAACCTGGTCTGAGTAGGTCAGCATTTGGTCGGCGGTCGCGGTGGGCGAGCCCTGCACAAACGACAACACAATGCCTTGGTCTTCCTCGGGGGCGAGTTCGCTTTGCGACATCTTGAACATCAAGCCCAAGAGCACAAACAAAATCGCACCGAGCACAATCAACACCGGCCACGTGTCCAGCAGGCTGCTCAAGGTGCGCTCGTAGCCGTTGCGGACTTTGTTGAAGACGCGGTCGATGGCCTGAACAAACTTGCCTTCGTCTTGATCGGGTCTGAAAAAGCGCGAGCACATCATCGGCGACAAGGTCAAGGCCACGATGCCCGACACCGTCACGGCGCCGGCCAACGTGAAGGCAAACTCGGTGAACAAGGCGCCCGTCAAACCGCCTTGGAAACCAATCGGCAAATACACCGCCACCAAGACCACGGTCATGGCCAAAATCGGGCTGGCCAATTCGCGCGCCGCCATCAGGGCGGCTTGCATCGGCGAGGCATGGTCTTCGCGCATGTGCCGGTCGACGTTTTCCACCACGATGATGGCGTCGTCCACCACCAAGCCGATCGCCAGCACCAGCGCCAGCAAGGTCAGCAAGTTGATTGAATACCCCAGCACCAACATGATGAAGAAGGTGCCGATCAGCGACAAGGGCATTGCCACCAAGGGCACGATCACGGCGCGGAAACTGCCCAAGAACAAATAAATCACCACCGTCACAATCAGCAAGGCCTCGACCAAGGTCTTGACCACTTCGTAAATGGAGGTGTTGATGAAGTCGGTGGAGTCATAAACCACCTGACCGGTCACGCCGGCGGGCAACTGGCGCTTGATCTCTGGCACGGCTTCTCGGACCAGCTTGGCGACGTCCAGAATATTGGCATCCGGGGCCACCTTGATCCCGATGAAAACCGATCGGGTCCCGCTGAACGCGACGTTGAAATCGTAGTTCTCAGAACCCAAGGTGACATTCGCGACGTCTTTCAAACGAACCGAGGTGTCACCGCTTTGTTTGATGATCAGGTTTTTGAAGTCTTCCACGGAGTGGAGATCGGTGCCGCCGGTCAACGGCACCCGCACCATTTGGCCCTTGGTCGAGCCAACCGCTGCCAAGTAGTTGTTGGCGGCCATGGCGGCGCTCACATCGGCTGCGGTGACGTTATAAGAGGCCATGCGTTGGGTGTCGAGCCAAGCGCGCAACGCAAAGAGGCGGGCACCCAAGAGCTCGGCAGTTTGCACGCCCGGGATCGAGTCCAGTTTGGGTTTGACGGAACGGATCAAGAAATCGGTGACGTCGTTGGTGGGCAACTCGTCGCTGTAAAACCCCAGGTACATGGCGTCGGTGGTCTGACCCATTTGCACCGTCAGCACGGGTTGTTGGGCTTGCGGGGGCAACTGGTTGCGCACCGAAGCCACTTGGGTGTTGATTTCAGTCAGCGCCCGGTTCGCGTCGTAGTTCAAACGCAGGGTGGCGGTGATGGTCGAGACCCCGGTGATGCTGCTCGACGACAAATAGTCAATGCCCTGCGCTTGGGCAATGGCCGACTCCAAGGGCTGGGTAATGAAGCCGGCCACGGTTTGTGCATCGGCGCCAAAGTAAGCCGTCGAAATGGTCACCACGCCGTTTTGGGTGCGCGGGTATTGGTTGATCGGCAGGCTGAACAACGAACGCAGGCCCAGCACGACGATCAGCAAGCTGACCACCGTCGCCAAGACAGGTCGACGAATAAAAATGTCAGTGAATTTCATGGGCCCGCCTCAATGTTCTTGGGGGGTGGGGTTGGGGCTGTTGGCGGGCAACACGCTGTTGTCGATGACCACGGGCGTGCCGTTCTTCAACTTGATTTGGCCAGTCGAAACCACTTCGTCACCGGCTTTCAGGCCTTTCAAAATCGCCACTTGGTCACCGCGGGTGGCGCCCGTGGTGACGAAAACCTGTTGCGCCACCAAGGGCGTTTTGCCATCGGCGTCGGGCTTTTCGCCGGGCTTCAAAATGAACACCGTGGAGCCATAGGGATTGAAGGTAATGGCGGTTTGCGGCAAGGTCACAAATTGGCCCTTGGTGCCCACTTCCAGGCCCGCCCGCACAAACATGCCAGGCAGCAAGCGCATTTGTGGGTTGTCCACGGTGGCTTGCAGCAAGACGTTGCGGGTGCCGGTGTCAACCACGGGGTTCAGCGCCGTCACGCGGCCGACCAGTTTTTGATCGGGGAATGCATCCAGGCTCAAGTTGACTTTTTGTCCCAAAGCCACTTTGGGCAACTCTTGTTGGGGCAGGTTGAAATTGGCGTAGATGGGTTGCAGCTGTTGCAGCGTGACCACTTTTTCACCGGGGTTCATGTATTGACCGGGTTGCACCGAGGTAATGCCGGCGCGGCCGGAGAAAGGCGCGCGAATGGCCTTTTTGTCGACCAAGGATTGTTGGGCTTCAAGTTGGGCGCGCTTGGCCTTCAAGTCGGCGGTATCGGCGTCCACCACGGCCTGGGCAATGGCTTTCACGGCCAATTGAGCGGTGTCACGCTTGAGCACCACTTCGGCCAGTTCTGCAGCGGCTTGCAACACATGCAATTGCGCCACCTCGGTGTCGGCGTTCAGTTGCACCAACAAGTCGCCGGCCTTGACGTTTTGGCCCGACTTGAAATTCACGCTGCGGACCAAACCGGCGATTTCGGTGGTCACGTCGACACCGCGAACGGGCACCAGACTGCCCACCGAGTTCAGCTGGGGTTGCCAGTCTTGTAATTCAGCTTTGATGGTGCTGACGGTTTGTGCCCCGGGTTTGGGGGCACTGGCGATCAGTTTCTGAATGTGCAGATAAAAGCCAAAGGCCAGGCCAGCCACCAACACAATCACAAAGGCCAGCATGATGAGCATGCGTTTGGTCATGAAAATTCTCCGATCCATTCAAAATTAAGGTTGCCACCAGCCGCCACCGAGCGACTGGAACAAGGCGGCCGTGTCGGCCAATCGGGCGGCGCGGGCGCCCACCACGGCGATGCGTGCTTGTTGGTAATTGCGTTGTGCATCCAGCAAATTAAGGTAGCTGACGCCGCCCACTTGGTACTGCGTTTGGCTCAAGTCCAACAGTTGTTTGGCGGCATTTTCGGCCTCCACTTGGGCGTGCAACGCCTGTG
>Ga0208381_1000177_pt1 | contig 25356 bp, 25 predicted proteins | sample CryBogCBE13Jul09_FD_184572 | JGI IMG/M metagenome (GOLD analysis project Ga0208381, IMG submission 184572) | Freshwater microbial communities from Crystal Bog, Wisconsin, USA - CBE13Jul09 (SPAdes) (version 2) | ecosystem: Environmental > Aquatic > Freshwater > Lake | place: Crystal Bog...
TTACAGCACTCCAAACCCCCTGGCCACAAAAGCCAGGGGGTTTGGTTTTTTAGGCTCCACAAATCCCTCTGATCAGTTGCTTTGCCCTCAATTCGGCATTAACTGTCCCTCCTTGAACACTTTCAATTCGCCTGGATTGAAAGACGTCCAAGGCTCATCCTTGGTCAAAGGCTGAGTCACCACCAAACAAACGCGATCCGTTGGGGTGGTTTGGGTGGAGAAGTCTATTTGCATTTCTTCATCGGCCAGGGTGGCCAGGCTGAAGGGGTGTTTGCGCTCTAAATAATGCAGATTCGTCGAGGCATGCGCCCACAAAGCATCGCCATTGGAAAGCAAAAAATTAAACGTGCCCTGCTTAGCCACTTGAGGCACCAACTCCTGCAGTGTGAGTGTCAACTCTTCAATACGAGGCAGGGCGGCATGAGATTTCGCCATTTCCTGTAACAACCAACAAAAAGCCTGCTCGCTGTCGGTCGTGCCAACGGCCTTGTACGCACCATGCAAACGTGGCGAATAAGCCTTCAAATCGCCGTTGTGGGCAAACATCCAATACCGTCCCCACAACTCTCTCACAAAGGGGTGGCAATTTTGAAGACCCACTTCACCTTGCGTGGCTTTGCGAATGTGAGCGATGGCGTTTTGACTTTGAATCGGGTAACGGCGGATCAGATCGGCCACGGGCGATTCGGCGGCGGGTTTGTGATCAACAAAGTGGCGCAGGCCATTTCCTTCGAAAAAGCCAATGCCCCAACCGTCGGCGTGGTGATCGGTGATGCCGCCGCGCTGCGCGAAACCGGAAAAAGAAAACGTCATGTCTGTTGGTGTGTTGCAATTCATCCCCAACAATTGGCACATGATCATTTATCCCTTATAAAAAAATGGCTGGTCAAAACCAGCCATCTCGCCACGACATTAAGAAACGGTTTCACACGTTCTCGCCGCCTTCGAAAAACGCTTTGAGACCCGAGTTTAAGTGCACTTGAGGGTCTTAAGCAGCCGCTTTGACCTTCAAACGCCACGCATGCAGCAAGGGTTCTGTGTAGCCGCTGGGTTGTACCAAGCCTTTGAAGACCAAATCAAGCGCGGCTTGGTAAGCCATCGAACTGTCAAGGTGTCCTGCCATGTTGTTGTACAACGGATCGCCCGCGTTTTGTTGGTCAACGACGGCGGCCATGCGTTGAAAGGTTTCATTCACTTGGTCGGCTGTGACCACGCCGTGTTTCAGCCAATTCGCAATGTGCTGGCTGCTGATGCGCAAGGTGGCACGGTCCTCCATCAGGCCCACATTGTGGATGTCAGGCACTTTGGAACAACCGACGCCTTGGTCAATCCAGCGCACCACGTACCCCAAAATACCTTGAACGTTGTTGTCAAGTTCTTGTTGTTTATCAGCCGCGCTCCAGTTGGGCGTGGCTGTCACAGGCACTTGCAAGAGGTTGTTCAGAATCGCATCACGCTCCGCATCGGCGTCGATCTTTTCAAGGTCCTTTTGAACCTCTGCCACCGACACTTGGTGGTAGTGCAAGGCGTGTAAAGTCGCGGCGGTGGGAGATGGCACCCACGCTGTATTCGCGCCGGCCTTGGGGTGGGCAATTTTTTGCTCCAACATGGCGGCCATCAAATCGGGCATGGCCCACATGCCTTTGCCAATTTGGGCTTTGCCACGCAGGCCGCACTTCAAACCCACCAACACATTATTTTTCTCATAGGCGCTGATCCAAGGCGTGGTCTTCATGTCGCCCTTGCGCAGCATGGGGCCCGCCAGCATGGCGGTGTGCATTTCATCGCCAGTGCGGTCCAAGAAGCCGGTGTTGATGAACGCCACGCGGCTGGCAGCAGCGGCGATACAGGCCTTCAAATTGACGCTGGTGCGGCGCTCTTCGTCCATGATGCCCAGTTTGACAGTGCTGTTGGGCAGACCCAACAATTGCTCCACGCGACCGAACAGTTCATCGGCAAAGGCGACTTCTTTGGGGCCATGCATCTTGGGTTTGACGATGTAAACGCTGCCTGTGCGTGAGTTGCGCAGAGCGTCCCCATTGCCCAATTGACCATGTCCTTGCAAATCATGAAGCGCAATGGTGGTGGTCACCACGGCGTCCAAAATACCCTCTGGAATTTCACGCGTGCTGCCATCGGCGGCGGTGTACAAAATGGCAGGGTTGGTCATTAAATGACCCACATTACGCAAGAACATCAACGAACGGCCATGCAGGCGCAACTCACCCTTGCTGGGCGTGGTGTAGACGCGGTCTGGATTGAGGCCACGCTTGAAAGTGCGACCGCCTTTGGTCACGTCTTCGGTCAGCGTGCCTTTCAGAATGCCCAACCAATTGCTATAAGCCAGCACCTTGTCATCGGCGTCGACCACGGCCACCGAATCTTCCAAGTCCAGAATGGTTGACAAAGCGGCTTCCAAAATCACATCAGAAACACCGGCCGCGTCGCTGGCGCCAATCGTGGTGCTGCGGTCGATTTGAATGTCGATGTGAATGCCGTTGTGTTGCAACAGCACAGAGCGGGGCGCATGGGCCTCGCCTTGATAACCCACCCATTGGCTCGCGTCTTTGAGGCCGGTGCGGTCACCGGATTTCAAGCTCACCACCAACTGGCCATTGGCACCCACGCTGTAGCCGGTTGCGTCTGCATGCGAACCTTCAGCCAAGGGGGCAGCGTTGTCCAAAAATTGGCGCGCAAAGGCAATCACTTTGCCGCCACGAACGGGGTTGTAACCCCCTGCTTTTTCAGCCCCATCGGCTTCTGAAATGGCGTCGGTGCCATACAAGGCATCGTACAAACTGCCCCAACGGGCATTGGCGGCGTTCAAAGCGTAACGGGCATTCAGGATGGGCACCACCAATTGGGGGCCCGCTTGCTGGGCCAGCTCGGCGTCCACATTGGCCGTCGTGGCTTGGGTGCCTTGGGGTGGGGGCACCAAGTAACCGATCTTCTCCAGAAAGGCGCGGTAAGCGGGCATGTCGGCGATGGGACCGGGGTGGGCTTGGTGCCAAGCATCCAACTCGGTTTGCAAGCGGTCACGTTCGGCCAACAAGGCGATGTTTTTCGGGGCCAAGTCGGCCACGATGGCGTCAAAGCCCGCCCAGAATTGGGCGCTGTCAAGGCCGGTGCCGGGCAGCACTTGTTCGTTGACGAATTGGTACAAAGGGGTCGCCACTTGCAAGCGGTGTACGGGGGTGCGTGGGGTCGTGGTCATCACAATTTCCTTAAGTCAAAAGTCAAAAATCAGAAAAAATTCAGCACGTCCTGCAAACTACTGCCGGTGCGGGTCGGTGCAGGTCCAATTTGTTCGGGGGGAAGGCCGCCGCGGTTGACCCACAAGGTGGTGAAGCCGAACCAAGTGGCGCCCAAGGCATCCCAGCCATTGCTGCTGACGAACAGAATTTGCTCAGCAGGGATGCCCATGGCCTGGGGGCCCAGCGCATAGCTGTCTGGGTGTGTTTTAAAACGGCGGACGGGATCGACGCTGATGACGTGGTCCAAGTGGGCATCCAGTCCGGCGCTTTTGACCGCAACGCCCAACATATCGGCGTCGCCATTGGACAAAATGCCCGTGATCAAGCCCTTTTCCTTCAGCGATTTCAAGACGTTTTGACATTCAGGAAAAGCGCTGAGGGAGCGGTATTGGTTCATCAACTGCAAAGCCTGCGCTTCTTCAAGCGGCAAGGAAAGGCGCGCTGCCGAATACCGCAAACTGGCCAAGGTCAAATCCCAAAAGGGTTGGTAGTGTTCGCCGTGGTTGCTGGTCGTGACCAGTCGGGTGTATTCAATTTGTTTGTCACGCCAAAGTACGCTCAAAGCGTGGCCTTGTCCGGGAAAGAATTGTTCGGCCAACAAGGCCACGCTGTACACATCGAAAAGCGTGCCGTAGGCGTCGAACAGCACCGCTTGGAGGCGTGAGGTGGACAAGGATTTATCAGACATGAAAGGGACTTTACGCGCCCGCTCTGGAAAGATCGAGACCCAAGAACGGCATTGATCTTTTACTTTTTTGAGGGTAATGGAGGATTCGAAAGCCCAAAAAACACCAAAAATTTGCTCAAAATTAAACCCAAGTTGATAATCAAGCCATGGACAAGCTCAAACAAATGGCCACTTTTGTCTCGGTTGCCACCCGAGGCAGTTTGACTGCAGCCGCGAGCACGGAAGGGGTGGCGACGGCCATCATCGGTCGTCGTTTGGATGCGTTGGAGGCGCGCTTGGGCGTTAAATTGCTTGTTCGCACGACGCGGCGCCTCTCCTTGACCCACGAAGGCAGCGCTTTCTTAGAGGATTGCCAACGGGTGTTGGCCGATGTGGCCAATGCCGAGGCCAGTGTCAGCGCCGGTGGGGTCAAGGCCAGCGGTCACTTGCGCATCACCGCGCCGGCCGGGTTTGGGCGGCGCCATGTGGCCCCTTTGGTAGCGCCTTTTCGCGCTCTGCACCCCGAGGTCACCTTGTCACTGAACTTGAGTGATCGGGTGGTGGATTTGGCCGCCGAGGGCTACGACTGTGCCGTGCGCGTGGGGGATCTGCCCGACTCCAGCTTGGTCAGCTTGCGTCTGGCCGATAACCGGCGACTTTGCGTCGCCACACCCGCTTACTTGGCCCGCGCCGGCGTCCCTGAGCGCCCCAGTGACCTCAACCACTTTGAATGTCTGACCTTGTCGAGTGAGGCGTCGCAAACGCGGGGTTGGGCTTTTCGCGTCCCCAAAGTAGCCCTTCAACCAGCGCCAAAGGGCGCCGAAAAAGACAGCCAAAAGGGAAGTCAAAAAGACACTCCCTTGGAAGAACAACAGCGAACCACTGAACTGGTGCATTTCAAACCCGCAGGCTCGCTCGATTGCTCTGACGGACAGGTTTTGCACGACTGGTGTTTGGCCGGTTTGGGCATCGCCTGGCGCAGCACTTGGGAAGTGGCGCAAGACATCGCAGAAGGCCGCTTGGTCGAAGTACTGGCCGACTTTTCGGCGCCCCCGAACGGCATTTATGCCTTGTTCCCGCAAAGAAAACACTTGCCTTTGCGGGTGCGCTTGTGGATCGATTTTCTTAAACACACGTATGGTCAAGAGGCCTATTGGCGGGCCCAAGAATTGACCCGTCCATGAGCCCAGATGTGAATCATGCGAAGCTGGCACCTCTTGCACCTCTTGCACCGCTTCCACCGCACCCACCGCATGGGCCCAAACACGTGGTGCTCTGCGCCGATGACTTCGCCTTCACGGCCAGTGCCTCCAAGGGCATTGCTTCGCTGGTGGCTCAAGGCCGTTTGAGCGCCACCAGCGCCATGACCTTGTCTCCCCGATGGCCCCATGATGCGGCCCTTCTGGCGCCTTGGCGCGGGCGGGTCGATGTGGGGCTGCACCTCGACTGGACCAGCCCCTGGGCCCTGGCAGCGGGCCATGGGCAAAGCCTGGCTGCTTTGATGCTGCAACAGGTGGCTCCCCGTGGGCTGGGCGCACACGGCCGCCAGACCAAAAATGATTTACAGGCTTTGGTCCATACCCAACTCGATGCTTTTGAGGCCGCCTGGGGCGCACCGCCCGATCATCTGGATGGGCACCAACACATTCAGCAATTTGAGGGCATCCGCCAAGCGATGTTGCAGGTGCTGGTCAACCGCTACGCCCCAAGCGAGCGGCCCTATATACGCGTCTCACGGCCAGTGAGGGGTTTGCATGGGTTCAAGGCCTGGGTCATTCAGGCGCTGGGCGCCAAGGCGTTGTTGCAAGAGGCTAAAGCGGCGCAAGTGCCTGTGGTGGGTTGGTTGGCCGGCGTGGACGATTTCATGGGCGATGCCGCCTCTTACCGCCAAGACTTTGTCCGTTGGCTGCAAGCCGTGCCCCATGGCGCGCTGATCATGTGCCACCCAGGCGCGCCAAGCGGAGAGGCCTCATTTTCAATGTCTGAGGGTGGCATGGGGGAATCGATGGACCCGATGGACCCGATCGCCATGGCCCGCGTGCGTGAATGGGCCTACTTTGAATCAGAGGCATTCAAAGAAGATTTGCAGCGGGCTAATGTGGTGCTGGTGCGGGGGCAAGACCTCGTCCGTGGCGGCCTTTCGTGACATAGATGGGTCGTTGCTTGACCTCCTCATAGATGCGCGCCACGTACTCGGCCAAGACGCCGATGGACATCAACTGAATGCCGCTGAAGAACATGATCCCGGCGGCCAGTGTGGCGTAACCAGGCACAGCGTTCTGAAAAACAAAATGCTCAATGACCACCCAAAAACCATAAGCGATGGCCGCGGCAGAAATGAGACCCCCCACCACGGCGAACAACCGCAGGGGCAGTGAAGAAAAAGCCACCAACCCCGTCAATGCCAGCGAGGCCGCCCGCTTGAAACCAAAGTGGCTCACGCCATGCTGACGGGGCAAAGGGGTGTATGGGAGCGGCGTGCTTTTGAAGCCCACCCAAGCGTAAAGGCCTTTCATGAAACGGTTTGATTCGGGCAGCCGATTCAAGGCTTGCACCACCGCCCGGTCCATCAAACGAAAGTCACCCGCGTTCTCAGGGATTTTGACCCGGCTGTTGTAATTGACCAAGCCAAAAAAGAACTTGGCAAACAGGGCGTGCAGCCAAGTTTGGTCGTCACGGCTCGCTCGCACGGCGTACACCACGTCGGCGCCTTCGCGCCAAAGGGACAGCATGTGGGGCACCAAATCCAACGGGTGCTGGCCGTCGGCGTCCATGACCAGCACCAAATCCCCACGGGCTTCTGCCAGGCCCGCGGTCAAGGCGGCCTCCTTGCCAAAATTGCGGGTTAAATCGATCAACACCACTTCGGGGTAACGCGCCGCCAACGCCAAGGCCACATCGGCCGTGCGGTCTAAGCTGCCGTCGTTCACGATGATCAATTCCACTTTTGAGAAAAGGGGCTTCAGCCTCAAAAGCACCTCAGGAACCAAGCGAAGCAAACTTTTGGCCTCGTTATAGGCCGGCATGACACAAGACAAAGTGGGTAAATCGCCACTCGACCGGTGCCATGGGGCTGAAAGGGGCTCTGGTTCCAGAATCATCCTTGATTATGAAGATCGTTCGGCCAGACCCGTAAAATCAAAGGATGCAGATTGTTAAAAGTGAATTGCTCAACGCCTTAGCGGGTGAGCTTGAAAAACTCAGCCCGGGTTCGGGTTTTGGCGCTGGCGCCAAAGCCGTTTTGGAGTCCCCGAAAGTGGCGGCCCATGGCGACTTCGCTTGCACCGCCGCCATGCAATTGGCCAAACCGCTGAAGGCCAATCCACGCCAACTCGGCGAAGCGTTGCGAAGTGCCTTGTTGACCACGCCGGCCTTCGAAAAGTGGGTGGAAACCGTTGAACTCGCCGGTCCCGGTTTCATCAACATCCGCCTCAAGCCTGCCGCCAAACAAAGCGTTGTCCAAGAAGTGTTGCAGGGTGGCCTTGAATTTGGCCAACAAGCCCCTCGGCATGAGCGGGTCTTGGTCGAGTTTGTCTCCGCCAACCCAACCGGTCCGCTGCACGTGGGGCACGGTCGTCAGGCGGCGCTGGGTGACGCAATTTGCAATTTGTTTCAAACCCAGGGCTGGGATGTCTGGCGTGAGTTCTATTACAACGACGCGGGCGTTCAAATACAAACCTTGGCGAACAGCACCCAGTGCCGTGCCAAAGGCCTCAAGCCCGGCGATGCGGGTTGGCCTGAATCGGCTTACAACGGCGACTACATCGGCGACATCGCCACCGACTTCTTGGCCGGCAAAACCGTTCAATCGGATGACCGAGAGTTCACCGGCAGCGGCGACGCCGATGATTTGGACGGCATTCGCCAGTTCGCCGTCGCCTACCTGCGCCACGAGCAGGACTTGGACTTGAAGGCTTTTCAGGTCAAGTTTGACCACTACTATTTGGAATCCAGCCTCTACACCAGCGGCCGCGTGGAAGCCACGGTCAACAAGCTGATCGCGGCCGGCAAAACCTACGAGCAAGACGGCGCTTTGTGGCTCAAGTCCACCGAATACGGCGACGACAAAGACCGCGTCATGCGCAAGTCCGACGGCACATTCACCTATTTTGTGCCCGACGTGGCCTATCACATCGCCAAGTTTGAGCGGGGCTTTCGTAAGGTGGTCAACATCCAAGGCACCGACCACCACGGCACCATCGCCCGCGTGCGCGCAGGTCTGCAAGCCGCCGGCGTCGGCATTCCAGAAGGCTACCCCGACTACGTCCTGCACACCATGGTGCGCGTGATGCGCGGCGGCGAAGAGGTCAAAATCTCCAAGCGCGCGGGGAGCTATGTCACCTTGCGTGACCTGATCGAGTGGACCAGCAAAGACGCGGTGCGCTTCTTCTTGTTGTCGCGAAAGCCCGACACGGAGTACATCTTTGACATCGACTTGGCTCTGGCCCAAAACAACGACAACCCGGTGTACTACGTGCAATACGCCCATGCACGCATCTGCTCGGTGTTGGCGGCGTGGGGGGGAGACGTGGCGAGTTTGAAGTCGGTTGACTTGTCACCACTCGAAGGTCCCCAAGCGCAAACCTTGATGCTGGCTTTGGCCAAATACCCCGAGATGTTGACGGCTGCAGCCGAAGGCTTTGCGCCCCACGATGTGACCTTCTACTTGCGCGACTTGGCCGCCAGTTACCACAGCTACTATGACGCCGAGCGCATCTTGGTTGACGATGAAAAGGTGAAATTGGCCCGCTTGGCTTTGGTCGCCGCGACCGCCCAAGTCATTCAAAATGGGCTGGCGGTCTTGGGGGTTTCGGCGCCCCGCAAAATGTGAACATGAATCAAAACGGGAGCCCCCTATGAGGCAAACAAACCACCGCGACTTTGGCGGTACTTTCACCGGCCTGCTGATCGGTTTTGTCATTGGCTTGGGCCTGGCCTTGGCGCTGGCGGTCTACGTCACCAAAGTGCCGGTGCCTTTTTTGAACAAGACCCAAACCCGCTCCGCTGACCAAGACGCGGTCGAGGCCAAGAAGAACAAAGACTGGGACCCCAACAGCGCTTTGTATGGCAAGAACCCCGCCAAAGGCCCTGAGGTCTCGACCAGCCCAGACAACACAGCCGCCCCAAATGCCTCCACAGTCCCTAAGGCCGAGGTCAAAGCCGACACTTCTGATCCTTTGGCCGACTTGGTCAAAAGCAAAAACGCGGATGCTGCCGCTGAGCCCTTCCATTATTTTGTTCAGGTTGGCGCCTTCAACAAGGCCGATGACGCTGAGCGTCAAAAAGCCCAATTGGCCCTCAATGGTTGGGAGGCTCAATTGAGCGAGCGTGACCAAGGGGGCAACTTGGTTTATCGTGTTCGCTTGGGCCCTTTCTTGAATCGGGATCAGGCTGAAGAAATTCGTAAAAAATTAGAAGACAAGGGCACCTCCAGCATCTTGGTCAAAGCCCAGCGCTGAATGGCCTCAACAAGGAAACTTTTATGAAGCGTCGTGAATTCTCTAAAACCGTCTTACAGCTCGGCGTCGGTGCTTTTGGCATGGCCGCGGTTGGCTTGAGCTGGGCACAAGGCGAAGGCAGCGGTTTTGTGGCGGTCACGCCACCAGCGCCCGTCGACTCGCCCACCGGCAAGATCGAAGTGGTTGAGTTCTTTTCCTACAACTGCCCCCATTGCGCCCACTTTGAACCCGAACTGGAAGCCTGGATCAAAAAGTTACCCGCCGACGTGGCTTTCCGCCGCGTGCCTGTGCCCTTCATCGGTGATTTTGAAGCCAAGCAAAAGCTTTACTACACCTTAGAGGCTTTGGGCAAAGTGGACGCCCTTCAACAAAAAGTCTTTGATGCCATCCACAAAGACCGCGTGGCCATGAGCGGCGACAAAGCCACGCTGGCCTGGCTCAGCAACCAGCCTGGCATTGACAAGGCCAAAGTGGCCGATGTTTTCAACTCTTTCTCCGTGGTGGGGAAAGCCAAACGGGCCTCTCAATTGTCAGAAGCCTACAAGTTGGAGGGGGTGCCTGCCATGGGCATCCAGGGCAGATTTCTCACCGATGGCACTTTGGCGGGCAGCATGACACGTGCGTTGGCACTGACCGACCAAGTGATCGCACAAATGCGCAAATCAAAATAAAAAGGGGCCGGGAAAGCCCGGGGTTCTGGCTACAATCGCCAGCAAGAATTGTGCCTTTATGAACTTGTCCCTTCGCTTTCTTGTAAAGATCCTGATCCCAGGCGTCGTCGCCCTGACGCTGTTGGGGGCGTTGGTGACGCAACCGGTTTGGGCGGAGCGCGCTGATAAATCACAGCCCATGAACATCGAAGCGGATGCACTGCGGTACGACGATTTGAAACAAGTCAGCGTGTTCACCGGCCGAGTCATGGTGACCAAAGGCAGTATTGTGATTCGGGGGGCCCGTTTGGAAGTGCGGCAAGACCCTGAGGGCTACCAGTTTGGCACCGTGACCGGAGAGCCAGGCCAAAGGGCTTTTTTCAGACAAAAACGGGAAGGCCTGCAAGAGTTTGTAGAAGGCGAAGGCGAGACGATCGAATACAACGGTCGCTCAGACAATGTGACCTTTGTCCGTCGCGCTGAAATGCGCCGTTTGTTGGGCTCTGCAGTGAGTGACCGGGTCAACGGCGATGTCATTTTTTACGACAACCAATCCGACATGTTCACCGTGGATGGGGCGCCTAAAAAAACCACTTCAGGCCAAACCAGAACCCCGGGCGCTAACTCTGTAGGCGCGCCTTCCAGCACGTTGAGCAATGGTCTCGACAATGGCCGGGTTCGTGCGATGTTGTCCCCCCGCAGCGCAGGCGTCCTGTCGCCGGGCAACGCCGAGCCGAACCGGGCTCCAGGCGTTGCACCGCAACTGAAACCATCGACCACCCTGTCGCCCAATCCGCCAGTCAACAGCGCAGGGGACAAGCCGTGAGCCTGCTGGAAGCTCGCCATTTGATGAAGTCCTATGGCAGCCGGACGGTGGTCAAAGATGTTTCCTTGTCGGTCCAGCGCGGCGAAGTGATTGGCCTGTTGGGCCCCAATGGGGCTGGCAAAACCACTTCCTTTTACATGATCGTCGGCTTGGTGCGGGCCGATGGCGGTGAGATCCTCATGGACGGCGAGGCCATTGGGCAAATGCCCATCCACACCCGTTCACGGCGCGGCCTGTCTTATTTGCCCCAAGAGGCTTCCATTTTTCGCAAGCTGACGGTGGCTGAAAACGTCCGTGCCGTCCTTGAGTTGCAACTGGACGCACAAGGCAAGCCTTTAAGCAAGTCCGTCATTGACGAGCGCTTGCAGCAATTGCTGGAAGACTTGCGGGTGGAGCGACTCGCCGATTCTTCGGCCATGGCCTTGTCGGGGGGGGAGCGACGTCGGGTCGAAATCGCCCGCGCCTTGGCCACGCAACCCCGTTTTATTTTGTTGGACGAACCCTTTGCTGGCATTGACCCGATTGCGGTCATTGAAATCCAACGCATCGTGAGTTTTCTCAAATCGCGTGGCATTGGCGTGTTGATCACCGACCACAACGTGCGCGAAACCCTGGGCATTTGCGACCGGGCCTACATCATCAGCGACGGCACCGTGCTGGCCCAAGGCACGCCCGACGACATTGTTCAAAACGCCGATGTCCGTCGTGTGTATTTGGGCGAACACTTCCGGATGTGAGCATGAAGCAAGGCCTCTCGCTCCGCGTTTCCCAGCACCTGGCCTTGACGCCCCAGTTGCAGCAGTCGATTCGGTTGTTGCAACTTTCGACCCTCGAGTTGAGTCAAGAAGTCGAGCAAATGCTCGATGAAAACCCTTTTTTGGAATTGAGCGGCGAAGAAGCGGAGCGGGAGCAGTTTGGCTTGGATCAAGCGGACGAACGCGCCCAAAGCGACGACTTGACCGCCCAGGATTTGGCCGTCGCGGCGCCCGGCGACATCGGCATGTCCGAGGTCTTGAGCACAGTCGCCACAGCCAGCGAAAGCGGTCCCTCCTCAGAGGGCGACGACAGCAGTTTTGACGAGCCCAGTTGGGAAGGCGATGGCCAGGTCGAAATCGCCCCCAACGACAGTGAGTGGGGCAGCGATGCACCGGCCGCCAAAAACAATTTAAAAAACGATGAACAAGCGGATGCCACCGAGTTGGCCCGCAGCCAAGAGTCGTTGACCGCGTTTTTGCACCGACAAGCCTTGTCCTTGCGCTTGAGCCCCGAGGACAGCGCCGCTTTGAGGTTCTTGATTGAATCCTTGAACGACGATGGGTATTTGGAAGACACGCTGGAAGAATTGGCCGTTAGCCTGGCCGGCGACGACCTCGAGGAAATGGAATCGCTGGTGCAGCACTTCACGGTCGCTTTGCGGCTGCTGCAACACATGGAACCCGTCGGGGTGGGCGCGCGTGATTTGCGCGAATGCCTGACCTTGCAACTGCGCCACTTACAAGACACCGAAGGCGGCGAAGACAGCCTTTTACCCGAGGTGTTGGAGGTGGCCATCAAATTGTGTGCCCAACCTTTGGAGTTGTTGGCCAAGCGCGATGTCAAACGCCTCATGCCGCTGTGTGGTGAAAGCGACACCGCCATCCGCCAAGGCCTGACCTTGTTGACCCGCTTAGAGCCCAAGCCGGGACGGCGTTTTGTTGACGTCGAGCGCAATGTGATCATTCCTGACGTGATCGTGACCCGTCTGGGCCGAAACCGAAGGGCGGCGGCTGAAACCGAGGAGTCTATTTCTTCGATCCGCTTTCGAGTGACCCTCAACAGCGACGTCATGCCGCGCTTGCGCGTGCACGACATTTATGCCAACGCGCTGCGTTCACACAAGGGCGACGGCCACCAAGCCATGCAGCAACGGTTGCAAGAAGCCCGCTGGTTTATCAAGAACATTCAGCAGCGGTTTGACACGATATTGCGCGTCTCCAACGCCATTGTGGAGCGTCAAAAAAGCTTTTTCGTTCATGGTGAACTCGCCATGCGCCCCTTGGTGTTGCGCGAAATCGCCGACGAGTTGGGGCTGCACGAGTCCACCATCAGCCGCGTCACCACCGCCAAGTACATGGCCACCCCCTTTGGTACTTTTGAGCTGAAGTATTTTTTTGGTTCTGGATTGGGCACCGAGGTGGGCGGCAACGCCTCGAGCACCGCGGTGCGGGCCTTGATTAAACAATTTGTTGCCAGCGAAAACCTCAAAAAGCCCCTCTCAGACAACCAAATTTCGGACATGCTCAAAGAGCAGGGCATTGAATGTGCCCGCCGCACGGTGGCCAAATACCGGGAGGCCTTGCGCATCGCCCCCGCCAATTTGCGCAAGGCCCTTTGAGGGTGTCCAATCGCCTCAGTCCCCTTATTTTTTGAGTCCCCTTTGAATCAACTTGCTTTGTTTTTGCCCTGCGCCGCCGGTGTCGAGGGTTATTTGGCCGATGAGGTGCACCACCTCACCGGCCTGGTTGGCCACGATTTGATGGTCGGGCGCGGCGGCGTCATGGCCATGGCTTCGTGGCGCCAGGCCATGGAGCTCAACCTGCGCAGCCGATTGGCGCAGCGGGTGTTGGTGCAGCTCTCGCAAACCCCGTACCGCAACGAGCGCGATATTTACGAGGCCGCCAGCGCGGTGGCCTGGGAATTGTGGTTCACCACCAAAAACAGCTTCAAAATCGAGATCACGGCCCAGCACAGCCCCTTGACCAGCCTCAACTTTGCGGCACTCAAAGTCAAAGATGCGGTCGCGGATCGTTTTCGCCACAAAACCGGTGTGCGCCCGGATGTGGACACCCAATGGCCGGATGTGCGCATTTATGCCCACCTGACCACCGACATCGCGACGCTCTACATTGACACCTCCGGCGAACCCTTGTTCAAACGCGGTTGGCGCACCGACAAAGGCGATGCCCCCCTCAAAGAAACCTTGGCCGCGGCCATGATCGCCGCGAGCGGGTGGAATGGCCTGACGGGTTCTGACAACGACCCTGAAACCAACCTGCCTTTCTACGACCCTTGCTGCGGCAGCGGCACCTTGGTCATTGAAGCCGCGCAAATCGCTTGCAACATCGCGCCCGGTTCACAAAGGCGTTTTGGTTTTGAAAAGCTCCTGCCTTATCAGGCCCATGTTTGGCAAGGCCTCAAAGAACAGGCCCAAGCGCAAGTTCGGGCCCCCAATGCCCCTGTTTTTGGCTCGGATGTCTCGTTCCGGATGGTCGACTTTGCCGAACGCAATGCCGAACGCGCGGGTGTTTCGCATGCCTTGCAACTGCGGGGGGGTGACGCCTTGCAACGCATGCCGCCCAGCGAGACCCCCGGCATGATGCTTTTGAACCCGCCTTACGGCGAGCGGATCGAAGCCGCTGGCGTTGCCGGCGTGCAGGCGCGTGCACACGGGCGGCCTCAGGTCGGACAAGGTGCTCAGAGCGCCCCTGCTGCCCCCTTGGGACGCGAAGCCCCGCAAACCGAGGACGGCGGCGAGTTCTTTTTGCAACTGGCTGCGCATTGGAAAAAGAACTTCAATGGCTGGCAAGCGTGGGTCTTAACACCCGACCTCAAACTGCCCGGCCGCATGCGCTTGAAAGAATCACGCCGTGTGCCCCTGTGGAACGGCCCGATTGAATGCCGCTTGTTCAAATTCGATTTGGTGGCGGGGCGCTTGAACCCGCAGAAAACCCCTTCGGCTTCGGCTTTGGATTCGGCTTTGGTTTCGACGCCCACGGCAGACCAAAAGCCCAACTCAAACCCAAGCCAAACCCAAACCAAAACCCAAACGCCAACTTGAATAAAAGCTGAGATGGCTGAGATGGCTGCGACGTCCGCTGTGGTTCTGGACACGAATGTCGTGCTGGATCTTTGGTTATTCAACGACCCGCGCACGTCGGCTTTGCGCCAAGCTTTGCAGCACCGCCAAATCATCTGGATGGCCACGGCCCACATGCGCGAGGAATTGCGCCGGGTGTTGGAGTACGACCATTTGGTGAATCGATTGGCGTTTTATCAAACCACTGCGCAGCAGGTACTCGAATTATTCGATCGCCATGCCCAGTTCGTGCCCGTGCCGGACAAGGCGCCATGGCGGTGCAAAGACCCCGATGACCAAGTCTTCATTGATTTGGCTGTGGCCCACCAATGCCCCTTGATCAGCAAAGACAAAGCGGTCTTGGCGCTGCGCAAGCCTTTGGCGCGGGCTCAGGTGCTGGTGTCCCGTGAGTGGGTGCCTGGCCACCTTCCAACCGTTCAAGCAGTTCCCATTGTTCCTATCGTTCCCATCGTTCCCATCGTTCCCATCGTTCCTATCGCTGATATGGCGATGACAGAATTGACTCAGGCGCGTTGAAAACTGTCGGCGCTGGCATGGGTCCAGTGGTCTCGGAAGACGCTGTAAGGCAGCTCGATCGGCTCTTTCAACAGCGCACCTGGTGGCATTTGCATGATGAGTTTGCTGAGCAGTCGCACTTCGGTATCGGTGACGCGGCGCACGATGTGGTGGGCCCCAATCTCTTGCGGGTGGTTCAAACCAGCGGCTTGAACGAGTTCCTTTAAAGCATGCAGGCTGTTGCGATGAAAGTTCTCAACGCGGGTGGCTTTGTCGGGCACCACCAAGGCCTGTTGGCGATGGGGGTCTTGGGTTGCCACGCCCGTGGGGCATTGGTCGGTGTTGCAGGTTTGGGATTGAATGCAGCCGAGCGCCAACATGAAGCCGCGTGCGGCATTGCACCAATCAGCGCCCAAGGCCATCATGCGTGCCATGTCGAAAGCAGTCACCACCTTGCCAGCGCATCCCAACTTAATTTGATCGCGTAAACCCACGCCGATCAAGGTGTTGTGCACCAACTGCAGTCCTTCTTGCAAAGGCGTCCCGACGTGGTCGGTGAACTCCAGCGGCGCGGCGCCGGTGCCACCCTCGGCCCCATCCACCACGATGAAGTCGGGGGTGATGCCGGTTTCCAGCATGGCTTTGACCATCGCGAACCATTCCCAAGGATGACCAATGCACAACTTGAATCCGGTGGGCTTGCCGCCGCTCAAGGTGCGCAACTGCTCAATGAAGTGCATCATTTCACGAGGGGTGCTGAAGGCGCTGTGCGAAGCCGGTGAAACGCAGGTTTCACCCACAGCGACCCCACGGGCAGCGGCAATTTCGACCGTGACTTTCGCGCCGGGCAAGACGCCGCCATGGCCGGGTTTGGCGCCTTGACTCATCTTGATTTCGATCATTTTGACCTGAGGCAAGCAGGCGTTCTCTTGGAACTTTTCCGCGCTGAAGCGGCCATCGGGGTTGCGACAACCAAAATAGCCGGAACCAATTTCCCAAATCAAGTCGCCGCCGTTTTCGCGGTGGTACTGGGAGATCGAACCTTCGCCGGTGTCGTGCGCAAATCCGCCACGTTGAGCGCCGAGGTTCAAGGCCAAAATCGCATTCGCAGACAAGGCGCCGAAACTCATGGCAGAAATGTTGAAGACACTGGCGCTGTAGGGCTGAGCGCGGTGGGCGCCAATGGTGATGCGAAAGTCTTGGCTCGCCAATTGGGTGGGCTGAACCGAGTGGTTCATCCATTCGTAGCCACCAATGCCCACATCCAGTTGGGTGCCAAAAGGTCGGCTGTCGCTGACGTCTTTGGCGCGTTGATAGACCACCGAGCGTTGGGCGCGAGAAAAGGGCGCGGCTTCGTTTTCGCCTTCAATAAAGTATTGACGAATTTCTGGGCGGATGAATTCCAGCAAAAACCGCAGGTGCCCAATCACGGGGTAATTCCGCAAAATAGCGTGTTGAGGCTGGCGCAGGTCTCGCAAGCCGACACCCACTAAAAAGCCAAACAAAATGACCCAGCCAACGGGGGAGTGGTTGCTCCACCAACTCAATGAAGCCATCAGCAAACCGCACCAGCAGAGCAGGAAAACCGTGTATCGAACCGGATAAATGGGTTCTAGAAACTTCATCGCATCTCCTGAGAGGGTTAGCCAAGCACGTGTAAAGGCTTTAAAACTGGCTTTTAGACTGGCTTTTAAACTGGCTATTTAAGGGGAGTTTTGTGACAAAACCAAAAGTTGGGTCAACGCGTAATTCACCGTGGCAACGCGAACGGCTTCGCGATCACCTTCAAACCGTTTCAACTCGCTGTGCACCACCGTTTGGTCATACAGAGGGCCTTGCCCTCGAAGCGCAAAACCAAACCAGACCGATCCAACCGGCTTGCTGGGGCTGCCCCCGCCGGGTCCGGCAACGCCGGTGACGGCCACCGCCAATTGGGCTTTTGAGTGACGCAAAGCCCCCAGCGCCATGGCCTCAGCCACGGCGGCGCTGACCGCGCCGTGCTCAGCCAACAGGGCTTGTGGAACGCCCAAGCAGTCGGTTTTGGCGGCATTGGAATAGGTCACATAGCCACGCTCAAACCAATCGCTGGAGCCCGCTAAATCGGTGCAAGTGGCGGCAATCAGGCCGCCAGTGCAACTTTCTGCGGTGACCAGTTGGCGACGCTGCTGGCGCAGTTGGTCGGCCAGCAAAGCGCAAAGGGCGTGGTCAATGGATGAATTGGGGAAATTAGGAAGATGGTGGGGCTGCATGGTGGGGCTGCATGATTTTTTAGAGAACGACTTGACTGAAATGCCGCCATGCCGCCAGACAAAGCAATGTGCAAAAGGCGGCCACAAAATCGTCCAGCATGATGCCAAATCCCCCCTTCCAGCCAAAACCACTGTCGTGAAACCGGCGATCGGCCCAACCCACGGGCCCTGGTTTCACCGCATCGAAAAATCTAAACAACACAAAAGCGACAAGTTGCTGCCAAAAATCAGCAGGCGAGATGAGCCACAAAATGAGCCAAAAAGCCGCAACCTCGTCGACCACGATGTTGCTGGGGTCGGGCATTTGTAAGCGCTTTGCCGTGAAGGTGCAGGCCCACCAACCAAGGAGCGTGGTGAGCAAAATCAACACGCCCATCTCCAGGGGGTTGAGCCAAGTGTCCAGCAGGGCATAAGCCGCCCAAGCCCACAAGGTGCCGGCGGTGCCCGGGGCCACGGGGCTCAGGCCTGAGCCAAAGCCCAGTGACAGCCAGTGGGCCGGGTGGGTGCGCATGAAGCGGGCGTTGGCGCGCAAGGGCGCAGGGAACGGCATTTCTGGCGGCGTTTGAGGGGGGGGGAGGTCGGGGTCGGACATCATTTGAAATGGTCAAAAGCCGTTGGGTTCAGCGGCTTGGGTGGGCCGTCACCGTCCCAGAGTCTGAGGCCCTGCTCGGTGTCGATGGTGCCAATTTTCAAGACCGGCGTTTCAGTGGCCAGAGCCGCTGCTGCAACCGCCTCTGTAGCCTGGGGCGGGGCGGTGAAGACCAACTCGTAGTCGTCGCCGCCGGCCAGAACAAAGGAGAGCGCCCGTTCAAGGTCAAAAGCGCCACGCGCGTTGACCGGATAGCGTTTGACGCCCAACAACTGAATCACTTGGCGTGCATCCAAAGTGGCACCAACGCCTGAGCGTTCCAGGATGTGGCCCAAATCGCCGCTGAGGCCGTCGCTGATGTCGCAGGCCGCGGTGGCGATGCCGCGCAGGGCTTGGCCCAAAGCGACTCGGGGCGTGGGTTGTTCAAGGCGCACACGCGCCGCCTCAAAAATGGGGGCAGGCACTTGCACCGAGCCGCGAAAAACCTCCAGCGCCAATCGCGCGTCACCCAAGGTGCCGCTCACGTACACATCGTCACCCGGTTGAGCCCCGCTTCGTAACAAGGCTTGGCTGCGCCCGTTGTTCAGAGGGATTTCGCCAAACACCGTGATGCAGATGTTCAAAGGACCTTGCGTGGTGTCGCCGCCGATTAATTCGCAATCATGGGCCTTTGCCAAGGCCATTAGGCCTTTGGAAAACCCATTCAACCAAGTGACTTCTGCCCTTGGCAGGGCCAAAGCCAAAGTGAAGCCCAAAGGTTGGGCGCCACAGGCCGCCAAGTCAGACAGATTCACCGCCAGGGCTTTGTGACCCAGTCGGGCAGGGTCCACCGTCGATAAAAAATGCCGCCCCTCCACCAGCATGTCGCTCGAAATGGCGAGTTCGCTGCCGGGGCTGGGTTGGATCAAGGCGCAATCGTCGCCCACACCCAGCCGCACGCGGCTGCCGGTTTTCAAAGGGTGGGTAAAAAAACGCTGGATGAGCTCAAATTCTCCGAGTGACCCCCGTGGTGGCTGCGCTGATTTTTGGTGGGGCATTTGAAGGGGCCTTCAATGCAAAATTCTGCCCAGTGGCTGATTCCCTGCGCTGGCTTCCAGCAAAAACAACGGGATGGTCACTTCAAACGGGTCCCCATCGAGGGTCACAAAAAAGTACGTCCCGTGCATCGTGCCACTGGCCGATCGGAGTTGGCAGCCGCTGGTGTATTGGAACGACTCGCCCGGCTTGAGCAAGGGTTGATGCCCCACAACGCCCAAGCCTTTGACCTCTTCGGTGTGGCCGCGGGCGTCGTGAATCCACCAATGGCGCGAAATCAGTTGCGCCGCCGCGTCGCCGCGGTTGGTGATCGTGATGGTGTAAGAAAAGCCGTAGCGGGCCTGCTCAGGCTCAGACTGCTCGGACAAAAACCGCGGCTCCACCGTGACTTCAATGAGCGGGTGCACGGCGTGATTCCCGGGGAGGTTCGATGAGGGGATTGTCATGACGCTGCATTTTGGCACTCTCTGGAGAGGATAATGACATTCAATTTTGAAGCCCCTGTTTTTTTGAGTGATTGTCATGAACGCCTCCCAGAGTTCGCATAAACCGCCCCACTTCCCCCCCACTTACCGCATAGCCCCTTCCATTTTGTCGGCCGACTTTGCCAAGTTGGGCGAGGAAGTTCGCGATGTGATTGCGGCCGGGGCCGACTGGATTCACTTTGACGTCATGGACAACCACTATGTGCCGAATCTGACCTTCGGCCCCATGATTTGCCAGGCGCTCAAGCCGCACGCCAAAACCGCTTCTGGCGTGGCTGTGCCGATCGATGTGCACTTGATGGTTCAACCTGTGGATGCGTTGGCTGCGGCTTTTGCGGAGGCCGGTGCCGATTTGATCAGCTTCCACCCCGACGCCTCAGGCCATGTGCACCGCAGCGTTCAGGCCATCAAGGGGCAAGGGGTCAAGGCGGGTCTGGTGTTCAATCCAGCCCAGCCCTTGGACGTGTTGGATTGGGTGATCGACGACTTGGATTTGATTTTGATCATGAGCGTGAATCCGGGGTTTGGTGGCCAGAGCTTCATCGACTCGGCTTTGCGCAAGATTGAAGCCGTGCGCCGCCGCATTGACGCTTGCGGGAAAGACATTCGATTGGAAGTGGACGGCGGGATCAAGACCGATAACATTGCCCGCGTCGCCGCTGCCGGCGCCGATACCTTTGTGGCGGGGAGTGCTATTTTTGGCAAACCCGATTACGCATCGGTCATCCAAGCCATGCGTGCCGCGTTAGCAAACGCCAAAATGCCAGCCTAAAAACGCCAGCTTAAAAAAAGCCGGCCTAAAAATGACGGAGCACGTCGAGTGATTACAGAACTGGAATTCAAAAGCCTGGCCAGCCAAGGCTTTAACCGCATCCCTCTGATGCTGGAAGCCTTTGCCGATTTAGAAACCCCGCTCTCGCTTTACTTGAAGCTGGCCCACGCCCGGGATGGCGGCCGTTACAGCTTTTTGTTGGAATCGGTGGTGGGTGGCGAGCGTTTTGGCCGATACAGTTTCATTGGCTTGCCCGCCAAAACCTTGTTGCGCGCCACTGGATTTGGCGAGCAAGCCAAGACCGAGGTGGTGACCCAAGGCCAAGTGGTTGAGACGGCGGTGGGTAACCCACTCGACTTTATTGCCGAGTACCAAAAGCGCTTCAAAGTCGCGCTGCGCCCCGGTTTGCCGCGCTTTTGCGGCGGCTTGGCGGGTTACTTTGGCTACGACGCCGTGCGTTACATCGAAAAGAAATTAGAGAAAACCTGCCCCCCCGATGGTTTGGGTACGCCCGATATTTTGTTGCTTCAAACCGAAGAATTGGCCGTCATCGACAACCTGTCGGGCAAGCTTTATTTGATTGTTTATGCCGACCCGTCGCAGCCCGAAGCCTATAACCATGCCAAAAAGCGCTTGCGCGATTTGAAAGAACAACTCAAATACTCCGTCAGCGCGCCCTTGGTGAAGCCGTCTCAAAGTCACCCACCGGAGCGCGATTTCGCCAAAGCCGATTATTTGGCAGCCGTCGAAAAAGCCAAGGAGCTGATCGCTGCGGGCGACTTCATGCAAGTGCAGGTGGGGCAACGCATTAAGAAACGTTTCACTGAAAGCCCGTTGAGCTTGTACCGCGCCTTGCGGTCTTTGAACCCCTCGCCTTACATGTATTTCTACCATTTCGGCGACTTCCATGTGGTGGGCGCTTCGCCCGAAATTTTGGTTCGCCAAGAGACCGTGGCGGCCCAAGGGGAAACGCCTGAGCAGCAAAAAATTACCATCCGTCCGCTGGCCGGAACGCGGCCGCGGGGGGCTTCCCCTGAGTTGGACAAGGCCACTGAAGTCGAATTGATCAACGACCCCAAAGAGCGCGCAGAACACGTCATGTTGATTGACTTGGCACGCAACGACATTGGCCGCATTGCCAAAATTGGTTCGGTCAAAGTGACCGAGGCTTTTGCGGTCGAGCGCTACAGCCATGTGATGCACATTGTCAGCAACGTCGAAGGCATTTTGAACGACGGCATGACCGCGATGGACGTGCTCAAAGCCACCTTCCCGGCCGGCACCTTGACCGGTGCGCCCAAGGTGCACGCGATGGAATTAATTGATCAGTTGGAGCCCACCAAGCGCGGCCTTTACGGGGGGGCCTGTGGCTACATCAGCTTCGCTGGCGAGATGGACGTGGCGATTGCGATTCGTACGGGCATCATCAAAGACCAAATGCTCTACGTGCAAGCCGCAGCCGGGGTTGTGGCCGATTCGGTGCCCGAGATGGAGTGGCGCGAAACCGAGCACAAAGCACGCGCCTTGTTGCGCGCTGCTGAACTGGTCGAAGAAGGTTTGGAGTGACCGCCATGACGAAAAAAATCAAGCTCCTCATGGTCGACAACTACGACTCCTTTACCTTCAACATCGTGCAATATTTTGGCGAGCTGGGCGCTGACGTCGAGGTCTATCGCAACGACGAAATCACGCTCGAGGGGATTGCCGCCCGTGCGCCCGATCGTTTGGTGATATCACCCGGCCCTTGCTCCCCCACCGAGGCCGGTATTTCGGTCGCGGCCATCCAACACTTTGCCGGCAAAATGCCCATTTTGGGCGTGTGCCTGGGGCACCAAGCGATTGGCGCTGCCTTTGGGGGGCGCATTGTTCGAGCCCAGCAATTGATGCACGGCAAGACCAGCGTGATCAGCACCACCCAAGAAGGGGTTTTTGCCGGTTTGCCCCCTCAATTCACCGTCAACCGTTATCACTCGCTGGCGATTGAGCGCAGCACTTGCCCGGCTGACTTGAAGGTCACGGCTTGGACAGAAGACGGTGAAATCATGGGCGTGAAACACGCGCATTTAGACATCGAAGGCGTGCAGTTCCACCCGGAATCAATCTTGACCGAACACGGCCACGCCATGTTGAGAAACTTTTTAGAGCGACCCGGATCATGACCATAACGCCTCAAGAAGCGCTGCAGCGCGCCATTGAGCACCGTGAAATTTTTCACGATGAAATGCTCCACCTCATGCGCATGATCATGAAGGGTGAGTTGTCGCCCGTGATGACCGGCGCCTTGCTGACCGCGTTGCGCGTGAAGAAAGAAACCATTGGCGAAATCACCGCGGCGGCTCAAGTCATGCGTGAGTTTTCGACGCCGGTCGAAGTGGCCGCCGTCGACCGTGCGCATTTGGTCGACATCGTGGGCACGGGCGGCGATGGCTCGCACACCTTCAACATCAGCACCTGCGCCATGTTCGTGGCCGCAGCGGCGGGGGCCAAGGTCAGCAAGCATGGCAACCGCAGCGTGTCGAGCAAGTCGGGCAGCGCCGATGTGTTGGAAGCTTTGGGTCTGAATTTGAATTTATCGCCCACCGCGATTGCGCAGTGCATCGCCCAAACGGGCATTGGTTTCATGTTCGCACCCAACCACCACCCCGCCATGAAGAACGTGGCGCCCGTTCGCAAAGAACTGGGTGTCAGAACGATCTTCAATATCCTCGGCCCGCTCACCAACCCGGCGGGTGCACCGAATATTTTGATGGGCGTTTTTCACCCCGATTTGGTGGGCATTCAAGTGCGCGCTTTGCAGCGTTTGGGGGCTGAGCATGCCTTGGTGGTCTACGGCCGTGATGGCATGGACGAAGTCAGTTTAGGCGCATCGACCTTGGTGGGTGAGTTGCACCACGGCGAAGTGCGTGAATTTGAGATTCATCCGGAAGACTTTGGCTTGGCCATGTCCAGCCACCGTGCGCTTCGCGTTGAAACACCTGAAGACTCACGCCAAATGCTGCTGGGTGTTTTGGACAACGCGCCGGACGCAGCGCTTCGGCCCGCGCGCGACATCGTGTTGCTGAACGCCGGCGTGGCCCTGTACGCAGCCAATGTGGCCCCCACCATGCAGGAGGGCGTGGCGCTGGCACGTACGGCTTTAGAGAGTGGCGCTGCGCGTGCCCGCTTGAATCAATTAATGGCCGCTTCCCAGTCGTTGGCCGGATGAACCAGGAGTTTCCCGTGAGTGACATCTTGCAGAAAATTGTCGAGGTCAAGCGCGAAGAAGTCGCGACCAGCCTCAAAAAAACCCCCTTTGCAGCCATGCGTGCAGATGCGGAAAGCCGGGTGCTGACGCGTGACTTTGAAGGGGCCATGCGCCGCAAAGTGGCGGCGGGCCAAGCCGCGGTGATTGCCGAGGTCAAAAAAGCCAGTCCTTCGAAAGGCGTTTTGCGCGCTGATTTTGTGCCGGCCGATATTGCCCAAAGTTACGCGGAGTTTGGCGCCGCTTGCTTGTCGGTGTTGACCGACCGCACGTTTTTTCAGGGCGGCGTGGATTACTTAAAACAGGCCCGCGCTTCTTGCGATTTGCCGGTACTTCGCAAAGACTTCATGATTGACGCGTATCAAATTTACGAGTCGCGTGCCATGGGGGCAGACGCTGTGTTGTTAATCGCCGCCTGTTTGGACGACGCCCAGATGGCCGACTTAGAGGCCATAGCGCGGAGTTTGGACATGGCGGTTTTGGTGGAGGTGCACGACCGCGAAGAATTGCACCGCGCTTTGAAACTCAAGACCCCGTTGCTGGGGATCAACAACCGCAATCTGCGCACTTTTGAGGTTTCATTGGACACGACCTTGAGCCTAAAAGCCGATGTTTCAGCGGACAAATTGTTGGTCACCGAATCCGGCATTTTGACCCCCGAAGATGTGCAACGAATGCGCGCAGCCGATGTCCACGCTTTCTTGGTCGGGGAGGCGTTCATGCGGGCGCCCGATCCCGGCGCGGCGTTGGCCAGTCTGTTCGGTGTGTTGGCTTGAGCGCCTTTGATGAAGGCCGACTTGTCGACCTGGTGTGGGCCTTTTATGCCCCAGGTCCAGGCTTGGGCCACTGAGGCGACCGGCTGGGGGCCCGTTTTCCAGACATTTTTAAGCAGCCCTTCGGCTGAGGGGCTCCAGCTTTTTTTAACGCAACGCCTGCGAGAGCAAGCGGTGATTTATCCGCCTGAGCCCTTGCGGGCCTTTCAGTTGACCCCGCGTGAATCGGTTCGGGTGGTGATTTTGGGGCAAGACCCCTACCACGGTGAGGGCCAGGCAGAGGGCCTGGCTTTTTCCGTTGCGCCTGGGATTCGGCCTCCGCCGTCGCTGCAAAACATTTTTAAAGAGCTGAGGCGCGAGGGGCTGTTGTCGGGCATTCCCCACTCTGGCAGTTTGTTGCCCTGGGCACGTCAAGGTGTTTTGCTGCTAAACACCTGCTTGACCGTTGAAGCGGGGCGACCGGCCAGCCATGCCGGGAAAGGGTGGGAGGCCTTGACGGACGGGGTGGTTCGTGCGTTGGGTCAAGGCCAAAGGCCCCTCGTTTTCATGCTCTGGGGCGCTCATGCGCAAAGCAAAATGCCCTTGATCGACCCAACAAAACACTTGATTTTGCAGTCGAATCACCCCTCCCCATTGTCGGCCAGCCGCCCACCACGACCGTTCATCGGTTGTGGCCACTTTTCGATGGCCAAGGCGTGGTTGGCCGAAAGAGGGAGAGCGGGGGGCGCGTATGAAGAGGCAGCAGCGGGGACCTCGATCGAGGACTTGTTTCGGCTCTAAAAGAGGTCGCCGGAAAGCAACTTGTCGGCGCTTTGGCGGCCACTCGTCGCCATCCCCTAGGCCTTTCTGGCTGAAATAGCCAGCGAATATTTGGCAAAAGACCAAAAAACATGGCATAATCTGAGATTCGCCGGAGGGGTGCCCGAGTGGCTAAAGGGGGCAGACTGTAAATCTGTTGGCTTACGCCTACACTGGTTCGAATCCAGTCTCCTCCACCAGCGAAAT
>Ga0208381_1000180_pt1 | contig 25101 bp, 24 predicted proteins | sample CryBogCBE13Jul09_FD_184572 | JGI IMG/M metagenome (GOLD analysis project Ga0208381, IMG submission 184572) | Freshwater microbial communities from Crystal Bog, Wisconsin, USA - CBE13Jul09 (SPAdes) (version 2) | ecosystem: Environmental > Aquatic > Freshwater > Lake | place: Crystal Bog...
GTTAAAGGTCAATGACGAGCAGATCGCTTTTGGATCTTGAGCAGCAGGGCATGAAGACGTCGTTTTGGGCTTGCTCTTCGGGTACCAAATAGCTGTCACGGTGGTCGGGAATGCCCTCGATGACGCCGGTCATGCAGGTGCCGCAAACGCCCTGTTCGCAAGAAGTCATCAGGTCAACGCCGGCCTTCAACAAGGCCTGTGCGACGGACTCATCGGCCGCCACGTCAATGATTTGGCCGGTGCTGGCGAGTTTGACTTGGAAGGCGCGTTCTGAGGTGCTCATGTTTTGAAGGGGTTTAGAGAGGGCTCGGTGACTTGGAAGCTGAATGCGCTGCGGCTTTTTCAGAAGCGATCAGCGTGTCGATGATTTTGCGCGATTGCACGCCGCCGGCGTCGATGTTGAGCATCAGCAAGGCACGCTCAGGGTGCTCCAACAAGTTGCGTTGCTGGCGTTCCAGAATTTCCAGGTCTTCGCTGAAAATTTTGCCTTGGCCCGCGCGAATGCTGTCGGTCAGCTCGGCGTTTTGGGGCTGAAAGTGCCGCGCCATGCCCCAAAAATAATGAATCGAGGTGTCGGTTTCGGGCGTGATGAAGTCCACCACAATGCTCGACACCTTGTGCTCGGGCGGGGCGTCGTAACCGCCGTGACCGGCGTGGGCCACGCCCACTTCAATCATCACGTGACTGGGGGGCGTGAAGCGGCAAATTTGCCAGCGGTCGACCGGCACGTCGTCGGCCAAGCCATTGCCACGCAAGGCCATGCGCCAAAACGGTGGCGCTTCGATGTTATTAATAAAGCGGCTCGTCACCACTTGTTGGCCTTCAACGGTGGTTTTGCAAGGCGTTTCGTCGATTTCTTTTTGCCCAATGCTGCTGGCGTGCACATAGGTTTCGTGCGTCAGGTCCATCAGGTTGTCGATCATCAGGCGGTAGTCGCATTGAATGTGATAGTGCCCGCCGCCATAAGCCCACTCGGGGTGATCGGCCCATGCTTGATGCGGTATGGCGTCGGCATCGGCCAAATCGGCATCGCCCGGCCACACCCAAATGAAGCCATAACGCTCCACCGCCGGAAAGCGTCGAATGGCGGGAAAGCCGCGCACCCGTTGGCCGGGCATGGCAACGGTTTTGCCGTCGCAGCCCATTTCAAGGCCGTGGTAGCCGCAAACCAGTTTGCCTTCGCAAACGCGGCCCAAGGACAAGGGTGCGCCGCGGTGGGGGCAAAAGTCTTCTAAAACGGCAATGGCTTGGTTTTGATCGCGGAAAAAAACCAGTCGCTCATTGCAGATTTTTCGGCCCAAAGGTGCGTCCGTGACTTCGTGCGAAGCAGCGGCCACGTACCACGTGTTTTTGAGGAACGGGGAAGTTGAAGGGGTTGCAGCAGCGGTCATGCTGCAATTCTAGAGCGGCTTACTTGCTCGGGTAAACGATGTCGGCTCGGCGGTTTTGTGCCCAAGCGGCTTCGTCATGACCTTGGGCGACGGGCTTTTCTTTGCCAAAGCTCACCGATTCCATTTGGTCTTCTTTCACGCCGGCCAGTTTCAAAGCTTGTTTGACGGCATCGGCACGCTTTTGGCCCAAGGCCAGGTTGTATTCGCGGCCACCGCGTTCGTCGGCGTTGCCTTCAATTTTGATGCTCAGGCTGGGACGGGCCACCAGGTACTTGGCATGGCGGTCGACGGTGGCGATGTCTTTGGCGGGAATTGAGAATTTGTCGAACTCAAAAAACACGCTGTTTTCACGGCGAAGGGCGCTGTTGGGGTCGAGGTGATCGGGCACCGTGACCTTGGCCACAGCCGATTCAGCCGCGGCAGGCGCCGAAGCGGGCGTTGAAGCGGATGCGGGGGCGGCGGCGGCCGCTGCAGGCGATTCGTCCTTTTTGATGGGCGTGCTGCAACCAGCGAGAGTGACCAAGACGGCCGAGATCAGGGCGGCTGAAAGAAAATTTTGTTGGGTAGTCAAGAGAGCGCTCCGAGGAAAAAAGGCGGTGAGGACAAGGGGCTTGGATGACTCTTATCGAATCATTTCGGCCTATTTTTTTAATTTTGGAAACGTATTTTACAAAATATCTCATCAGGAATTTCCCTGAATGGGCCTTTAATTCCGGGGCTTATCAGCACCTTTAACGCCCAAAGCGGCTAACATTGTTTGACCTTTTGGATGTTCAATTCAACACCCATTCATCACCATTTAATCACCCCTAAACGCTCAGGAACACACCATGCCCAAGGCCTATTTCATTAGCATTTACCACGCCATTCACGATGAAAACGCGCTGGCTGCCTACGCCAAACTGGCTGGACCCGCGCTGGTCGCCGGTGGTGGGCGTATTTTGGCCCGCGGCCTGCCCGCAGCCGTGAAAGAGCAAGGCGAGATGAACCGAACGGTGTTGATTGAGTTCGACAGCGTGGAAGCGGCCTTAAAAGCCTACGACAGCGCCGCGTACAAAGAGGCGTTGGCTTTGCTTGGCAACGCCGTGGACCGCGAAATCCGGATTGTTGAAGGCGTCTAAAACAGTATTGACAGTTTTAATTTTTTGAGCTAAAACCGTATACATTGTTTTATGGGAGGTTCAAATGACACACCAAACTGTTCAAAAATGGGCATCCATCGTGACCCGCGCCTGGCATCTGCTGACCGACTCGGGACCGGATACCGACGGCGCATCGCATCGCCAACCTTTGCCCCCCTTGGGGCATTACGCCGCGATTTATGTGGCCCGCCAGGAGTGGCCGCACGCTTAAAGCGGGGGCTTGGGCTTTTTTCATCGCTCTGTTTAGCGCTTCCTTTATCGCTATTTGCGGCGTTGAGTCCTTGGGGTCCAGCGGGGACGGCGCGAGCCGCCTCCGCCACCCCCGAAACCGCCCACGCCGAGCATGGCATGGTGGTCAGCGCGCAACACCTGGCCACCCAAGTGGGCGTGCAAGTTTTAAAAAGCGGTGGCAACGCCGTCGATGCGGCCGTTGCAGTGGGCTACGCCCTGGCGGTGGTTTACCCCGCCGCAGGCAATTTGGGCGGCGGCGGCTTCATGACCTTGCGCATGGCCGATGGTCGCCAAACGGTGATCGACTTTCGCGAAACCGCGCCTGGGCGGGCGACCAAAACCCTGTTTTTAGATGCCCAAGGCAAGGTCATTCCCAACTTGAGCACCTTGGGCTATTTGTCGGCGGGCGTACCGGGCACTGTGGCGGGCTTGGAATTGGCCCGGGCCCAGTTCGGCACCCAATCACGGTCAAGCTTGGTGGAGCCGGCCATTGTGTTGGCTGAAAAAGGCTTTGTGCTGGACGCCGGTGATGCCGAGTTGTTGCAAAGCGCCACGCCCGATTTGGCCAAAGACCCGGCCTCGGCCACCATTTTTACCCACAACGGCCAGCCCTATGTGGCCGGTGAAACTTTGCGCCAAACCGATTTGGCGTCCACGCTTCGCCAAGTGGCCGCCCAAGGGGAACCTGGTTTTTACCGAGGCCCGGTGGCTGAAAAAATAGTGTTGGCCAATCAACAACACGGCGGATTGATCGACGCCCAAGATTTGGCCAGCTACAAAGCCATCGAACGCCAGCCAGTGACTTGCCAATACCGCGGCTATCAAATCATTTCTGCGCCGCCGCCCAGCGCTGGCGGGACGATTGTTTGCGAAATCTTGAATATTTTGGAAGGCTATCCGCTGGCCCAATGGGGTTTTCGATCGCCGCAAGCGGTGCATGTGCAAATTGAGGCCATGCGCCACGCCTACTTGGACCGCAACTTTGAATTGGGCGACCCCGGCTGGGTGATGAACCCCGTCGCCAAGTTAACCGACAAAGCCTACGCCGCCCAACTTCGCGCGGCGATTGACTTGCAACAAGCGGGCGTGTCGAAAAACCTGAAACCAGGCGTGCCCCCGCATGAAGGCCAAAACACCACCCATTACTCGGTGGCCGATGAGGCGGGCAACGTGGTGTCGGTCACCTACACCCTGAACAACTGGTTTGGCGCGCGGGTCACGGTGCCCGGTACCGGCATTTTGCTGAACGACGAGATGGACGACTTCGCCATCCAACCCAATCACCCCAACTTGTTTGGCTTGGTGCAAGGCGAAAACAACGCGATTGCCCCTGGTAAACGGCCCTTGTCCAGCATGAGCCCGACGGTGGTCCTGCACGACGGCAAGCCGTTCATGGTGGTCGGCACCCCGGGCGGCAGCCGCATCATCACCGCGGTGTTGCACACCCTCCTCAACACCATCGACTACGGCATGGATTTGCAAACCGCCATCGACACGCCGCGTTTTCACCACCAATGGATGCCCGATGCCACCCAGTTTGAGCCCGGCGCCATTTCTGCTGAAACGGCCAGCGCTTTGCAAGCCATGGGGCACCAATTCGGACCACCCTATGTGGCCAACCACCTCGCGGTGATTCGTCAAAACGAAACAGGCCCTCGATGGACGGGGGCGACCGACGGAAGAAGGGCGACGGGCATGGCCCTGGGTTATTGAGGAAAACTCCGATGGCGCCGATTGGGCCGCTCGAATATATTTGGTAACAAATTGCCACATCAAAAGGTGTTTATGGCAAACTCCCAAAGTTCGACCCTTGGATTTGTATGAGCAAAAGAAACATTACTCCGACCAGTCGCGAAATTGTGATGAAAGAAGACGAATTTATCGTCTCTAAAACCGACCTCAAAGGCCGCATCACTTACGGAAACAAAACCTTTTTGGAGTTTTCCGGATTCGACGAAGCTGAAATGATCGGAACCCAGCACAACGTGATTCGCCACCCCGACATGCCCCGCGCGGTATTCAAGATTTTGTGGGATGCGATTCAAAGCAAGCGCGAGGTGTTTGCTTACGTCAAAAACATCAGCAAAGACGGCGGTTTTTATTGGGTGCTGGCCAATGTGACGCCCTCGGTGGATGAGTCGGGTCAGGTGCTGGGCTATTACTCGGTGCGCCGCAAACCCAACCCCAAAGCGATCCAAGTGGTTTCTTCGCTTTACAAGCAAATGCTGGAAGAAGAGCGTCGTGCCGGTGCACGCGACGCGATTGCAGCGTCCACGGAAATGTTAAATCAAGTTTTGAAAGGCCGAGGCCAGTCCTATGAGCAAATGGTTCTCTCTCTCCAAGCGCTTTGAAATGTCATCGCGCAGCGCGGTGGTTTGGTTGGGCCTGCTGGGCCTGATCGCCGCCGCTTATGGCCTTTTCACCACGCAAGGGGCTTTGGTTTTTGTCGTTTTGACCGTTCTGGTGGCGGCCATTTTTGCGATGGCGCTGTTGGGCATGGGCTCGGATACCCGGCTTTTGGGCCAGATTGAAAAGGTGCTGTCCGAAGCCAGTCAAGGCAAATTGGAAAGCCGCATCATCAACATTCCCATGGGCCAACCCCTGTCCCAATCGGCTTGGGGCGTGAACGAACTGCTGGACCAAGTGGAAGCGGTGTTCCGTGAATCACTGACGGTGGTGAACCGCATGGGCGAAGGCGACTTTTCTCGCGAACCCCAGTTGGCTGGTTTGAAGGGCATTTTCCCCGTCATTTTGGGTCGCATTGCCGACGTTCAAACGCGCGTTCACCAAACCGTGAGCTCGTTGCGCGAGGTCATGACGGCCTTGGCCGAAGGCCAATTTGACAAGCGGGTTCACATCAGCGGCGAACAAGGCGAATACAAGTTGATTTTGGAAAACGCCCAACAAGCCATCACCGCCTTGGACAGCGTGTTGAGCGAAGTGGTCAGCGTGATGGGCGAAATGTCGCGTGGCAATTTGACCTCACGCGTCAACGCCAACGGCCAAGGCAGCTTGGCTACTTTGAAGAACAACATCAACGAAACCTTGAGCTCTTTGGCCCAAGCCATGGCCAGTATCAACACGAATGCCCGCCAAGTGGCTTCGGCGTCCAGCGAAACCAGCAGCGCGATTGGCCAGATTTCTGACGGTGCCCAAAACCAAACCCACGCCATCAGCCAAGTCTCGACGGCGGTTCGCCAAACCGTGACTTCGGTGGCGGAAGTGTCCCGCAGCACCGAGGCGGCCAGCCAAAAGTCGCGCGGCGCTGTGACCGTGGTGCGCACCAGCATGACCAAGATGGACGAAATGGTGAAAGTGGTGAACAACATCGCCACCAACTCGGAAAAAATCAACAAGATCACCGAAGTGATCGAAAAGATTGCCAACAAAACCAATTTGCTCAGCTTGAACGCCGCCATCGAAGCGGCCCGCGCTGGCGAGCACGGCAAGGGCTTTGCGGTGGTGGCCGATGAAGTGGGCAAACTGGCTGTCAGCAGCGCCGAGAGCTCCAAAGAAATCGCGGTGCTGGTCGAGCAAGCGGTGAAAGAAGCCCATTTGGCGGTGCAAGCGGTGTCGGCGGTGAACGAAGACATGGCCAACATCGAACGCGGTTCGCAAGAAACCGATCAGATGTTGCAACGCATTGCCGCGGCCTTGGAACAACAAAGCACGGCGATGGAAGAAATCAACGCCAACGTGGCCAGCGTCGACCGCATTGCCCAAAGCAACGCGGCGGCTTCCGAAGAAATCACCGCGACGGTGGTGGAGTTGTCGAAGATCGCCAATGCGACGCGCCAAGAGGTCGAGCGCTTCTCTTTCTAAATGAAGCGCGTTCAAGCCCGATTAAGCGCGATTAATCTCGTTTCAATCTCGTGTTAATCGCGCTTAAGGGTTCGGAAATCGAGCACTTGGGTGGCGATCACGGTTTCGGTCAAGAAGCAGACCAAGGCCAGTAAGAACATACCGACGCCGCCCAAGAAGCTCCACACCGAGGTGCGGCCGTTTTCAAACAGCGTGGTCTCGCCCAAGAACAGCAAGATGATGGTGAGCCCAATTAAAAAGGCACACAGCGTCAGCAGGCCAATGCTCAAGTTGGCCAGTCGTCCTCTGAATTGAAGGTTCTTTAACTCTTGCCGAAAGCGCTCCACGTCGGTGGGGTTTTGGCTGGTGAGGTAGCGTTCTTCGATGGTGCGACCCCGGTCGATGATGCGGGAAAGTCGCGCCGCCACGGTGCCGATCATGGAGGCCACGGCCGTTAACAAGAACACCGGCGCGGTGGCCAAGCGAATGCCGTTGGTGATGAATTCCGGGTCGATGGGCGTCGGCATGCGGTGATTTTAATTGGCGTTGACCAGCACCACACGGATGCGGCGGTTGGTTTTGGACAAGGGGTTGCGCTCGTCCTGGGGCTCTTTGAAGCCTTTGCCTTCGCTGCGCAATCGGTTCGCGTCCACGCCGCTTTGGATCAGCGCGTTGCGGACGGCCTCTGCCTGTTGTTTGCTCAAAAGAAAGCTAAAACGGGTGCTGCCCCTTGAATCGGTGTGGCCTTCAATCACGTATTTGGATTCCAGCAAGCGGCTGTATTTCAAGGCATTGCTGAGGCTGTCCAAAAGAGAGGCACTGCGGTCGGCGAGTTGGTCGGTATCGCCTTTGAATTCAATCGCCAGTTCAACCGTGCCAAAGGGAAACGCGCCTTTCTTGGGTTTCTTTTTGAGTGATTGAGGATCCAGCTGCTTGATCAGGTCGGTCACCTTGGCTTCGCTCCAAGGCAGCGGGTGTTGCGGGGCTTTGGTTGACGGAATGGGTGCCACTTGTGCCGCCACGTAGCCGGGCTTGACTGCGGGTTCCTCTGCCGCAGCCGGGGCTTCTTCTTTCGCTTCTTTGGGGGCGCCATGGGCCCAACTGAGCGAGTGGCTCAAGGTCAGGGCCGCACACAGCAGCGGGGGCAAGCAGACTAATTTTTTGATCTGAAAAAATCCCATGGCAGTCAGGGTCCGTGAATGGCCAACGAAGCCCAGATTGTGACTCAGGCCAGCACCGGGCGTTCTTCTTTGATCGGCAAATTAACCAAGCAGGCAAACAAGGAAAGCCCAATGTCCAAGTACCACATGAGTTGGTAATTGCCGTCAGACTGCAGCACCAAGCCCCCCAAATAAGCGCCTAAAAAGCCGCCGATTTGGTGCGACAACAAGGTCAGGCCAAAGAGGGTGGCCAAATACCGCATGCCAAACAACTTGCCCACCAATGTGGCTGTGGGCGGCACGGTGGCCAACCAAGTGAAGCCCAGACCCAGGGCAAACAAGTAAAACACGGCCGGCACTTTGGGGGCCATCAAATAAAGGCCAATCAAGACCGCACGAGAGGCATACATGCCCGCCAGCAACATTTTGCTGCGTTGGGTGTTGATGCGGCTGCCCACCCACAAGCTGCCTGCAATGTTGGCCAAACCAATCAGGGCCAAAGACCAGCTGGCCACGCTGGGCGAGAGGCCGCACAAATTAACCTCGGTCGGCAAGTGGGTGACCAAAAAGGCAATGTGAAAGCCGCAGGTGAAAAAGCCCAAGTGCAGCAACACATAGCTCGGGTTTTTGAAGGCCTCAATCACCGCGGCTTTTAGGCCCGCCGAGTTGGGTTTAGGGGCTGTGGTCACCGCTTTGGCCGCCGCTTCAGCGTTGGCTTTGGGCACCAAACGGTTGATCAAGGGCAGCGTTAACAACAGCAGCCCGGCGGTGGACCACATGGCGCCCATCCAGCCCAGTCCTTGAATCATGACCTGGGTCAAAGGGGCAAACACGAATTGCCCCAAGGAGCCCCCTGCGTTGATGACGCCCGAGGCACTGCCGCGGGATTCGGCTGGCAAGCGTTGCGACACCGAGCCCAACAAAACAGAAAAACTGCAAGAGCCCGAGCCCATGGCGGTCAACAAGCCCATGGTCAAAATGAGGCCCCAGCTGGAACTCACCATCGGCGTGAGGGCGGTGCCCAGCGCCAAGACCAAAATGCCGCCAATCAACACGCCACGCGGGCCAAAGCGATCGGCCAAAGCCCCCGCGATGGGCTGAAAAGCCCCCCATACAAATTGCCCGATGGCCAGTGCCAAGCTGATGGTCACAATGCCCAGCCCCGTGGCGCTGTTGATGGGGCTCACGAACAAGCCCACCGATTGCCGCGCGCCCATGGTGACGACCAAAATGGCCGCGGCCGTCAGCGTGGTCAGCAGCACTTGGCGTTGTCGGAGGTGCGGGAACAAAATGCTTTTGGCCATGGTGTTGCCTTGTGTTGCCTTGAGGTTGGACCTTGTGGTGGGTTCTAAGTCGCTTATTTAAGCCGTTTTACTGGCAGCGACCAAGGCCATGATGTTGTTGATTTCAACGGTGGCGATTTCGCTGAGTTCGTCAATCTGATCGGCCAAGGCCACCAAGTCGGCTTCAGAGGCCTCGGGCGGTTCTGCCAGGTTGAACAGGTTGGCAAAAAAGTCTTCCACTTCGGAGAGTGAGTTCAGGCAAGTGGAGGCCTCGGCCGGCAAGTTCAATTCGTCCCGCCCTTGGAAAAACCCATCGGTGAAGCCTTGGATTTCTTCGAGCCGAATTTGGCACAAGCGCCGCAATCCAGGGCCTGTGGGAGAGTCAGTGAAGGGCAACAACTCGAAGGCTTCTTGTTGCAGTCCTGCTTCCGCCAAGGGGGTCCACAGCCCTTTGATGAGGGTGGTGACAAAGGTGTCCACCTCTTCAAGCGAGCTGACAGCGGGCAAATCACCGCCCCAGAGGCTGGACACGTCGTTCAAAGGCACCACGCCGGGCAAGGGGCTGGCAATGGCCCCCATAAAACGGGCCCGCACTTCGTGGTAACCAAAAGGACATTCGTAGCGCTCTAAGAGCGCGCGCACGGCTTGTTCGTCGATCATGAGGCGATCATAAATTGAAGCCTTGACGATGAGGCCCTCCGAGGGCCTTAATTCAATGCCTTGAGAAGGGCTTTACCAGACCATTTGCCCGGCCCGGCCCCTTGTGCGGTATGGGCCTGCACCAAGCGCACCATGGCGGCGTTGCGAGGGGCTTGGAGGCCGTGTTTCTGAGCCAATCGAACGACCTCGCCGCACAGCGATTCAATTTCTGTGGTGCGCCCCAGGGCAAAGTCGTCGGCCATGCTCGAGCTGGCTTTGGGGTCGATTTGGAGCATTTTTTTGCCCACCCACTTGAACAGAAAATTAGGCAATCGCAACACACGAATGAATTTTTCAGGGGGGACGGCCAGCACCTGCGCGTAGGGCACTTGGGCCTGCCGCAAGACCTGCATGGCCTCATCAATGAGCGCGGCCAAACAACGGCGAAAGTACCAATCGGAAAATTCTTGCAACAAGGTCAAGCCCGACAGCGCGTTGACTGGGTTGTTCAAGTTAATGAGCAGCTTGCCCCATTGAACCGGCTTGAGGTCGGGGACCAATTTCAGTTGCAGTTGGGTGCTGTTGAAGACCGCTTGCCAAGGCGCAAACTGGGCGTCGTCTTGCACCATCAAGCTACCCGTGGTGCCGCGGTGGAAAACGCCGTGGCCCAGATCGGCCACGTTATAAGGAATCATGCCTGCGAGCACCTTCAGCGAGGGGGCGTGGGCTTGGGCCAGTTCCGCGTTGCCCACCCCGTTTTGAAAAGACACCACCAAGGTGCCGGGCGGCAAACCGGCAGCGGCCAACTCTTGGGCCGCTTGAACCGTGCCCGAGCCTTTGACGGTGAGCAGCACCAGGGCGGGGGGTTGGAGGGGTGGCGTTTGTGTTGAGGATGATGTCGATTCCAGTGAAGGCAGCGCTTCAAAAAGCTTCAAAGCGTTGGCAGGAATCACGTGTTGGTGGTTCTTCATGTCGCTGACCGTGAGGCCATCACGCCGCAGCGTTTCAAGCACCCGAGGGCGCCCGATGAAGCTGACGTCCGCCCCTGCAGCCGCCAACCAGCCCCCCAAGTAACAGCCGACGCTGCCAGCGCCCATGATCCAGACGGGCCCCAGTTCAGAGGCAGAGGGGGGATTGTGGGTCATGGTGGTTGGAGTGGGTGTTGGCATGAATTCATGATACCCACATAGACCCTACACGCAACTCAGGGAAGACACGCACGTAACACCCTGAAGCCCAAGGCTGAATAGGATGGAGGCCACATAAGAAACACCGACCTCCAAAAAACAAAGGGACAACGATGAACGCCATAGACACCTTGCAGCAATGGAATCAGCAATTGGAAGCGGTGGTGCAGCGCCAAGCGATGAACCTTGCACAACACAACGAGACCTACAGCCCGGAAGTGATGGCGCAAAAGTCGGCAGGTAAAAATGGTTTGGAAGTCATGACGCTGCTGCTCGAAGGGCATTTGCAGCCACCGAGAATTTCAAAGACACTGGACTTCTATTTGGTCGAAGTGGGCGATGGCTTGGCTATTTTCCAAGGCACCCCCGACATCAAGCACTTCAACCCCCTGGGCACGGTGCACGGGGGTTGGTATGCCACGTTGCTCGATTCGGCCTTGGGTTGCTGTATTCACACCAAGTTACCGCCGGGCAAGGCTTACACGACGTCACAAATTAACGTGAACATTGTGCGCGCCGCCCATGCCAAAACAGGCCCATTGCGGGCCATTGGAACGGTCATTCACATGGGCCGCCAAGTTGCCACTTCAGAGGCCAAACTGGTCGACCCTGAAGGCAAGCTCTACGCCCACGCCACGTCAACTTGTTTTGTGTTTGACGCGCGCTGACGCGAAAGGCCCAATCAATAGTTGCGGTTGCCACCGCCGTAGCCACCACCGCCACCACCGTAGCCGCCGCCACCAAAGCCGCCACCGCTGCGGGGAGGGCGGGCTTCCATGGGGCGAGCGATGTTGACGGTCAAGTCACGGCCACCCATGTTTTTACCGTGCAGGCCGTCGATGGCGGCTTGCGCTTCAGCCGGGCTGGACATTTCGACGAAGCCGAAACCCTTGGAGCGGCCGGTGTCGCGTTCCATCATGACCTTGGCCGATTGAACGTTGCCGAAGTCAGAAAATTGTTGTTGAAGGTCTTCGTCCCGAACCGAATAGGAGAGATTGCCGACGTAAAGTTTGCTGCTCATGGTGAGCCTTTCAGAAAATGCGCCCACCGAAAATTGGGCGCTGGTTAAAACAAAAAAGGGTGACGCGCTGAAAAATCAGCGCTTGCGTTTGAAGGCGGGCTTGCCCGCGCTGGGCGTGCGGTTTTCGATGTGGCGGAAAGTCACGCGGCCCTTGGATAAATCGTAAGGTGACATTTCCAAAGTGACCTTGTCGCCAGCCAGAATGCGTATCTTGTGTTTGCGCATCTTGCCGCCGGTGTACGCCACCAACTTGTGGCCGTTGTCGAGGGTGATGCGGTAAAGCATGTCGGGCAACACTTCGTCGACCTTGCCTTGCATTTCAATGAGTTCTTCCTTGGCCATTTGGCCTCCTTGTGAGTAACAGGCGTCAAGCCAGTCGCGACGACTCGCATGGGCGTCGCGTTTGCGTGTGAGGCTTGCCGAAAGGAAAAGTGTGACCACCGAGGCGCTCGGCTCTGGCGAGCAAGGGAGCGGGGTGGAGGTAAGACTCGTTGCAGCGAAGGTAAGCAAATGACTGCAACTTGTATATTGTACCTTGAAGGGCGGTTGCGCGCTGCGCTCAACGATTGAACCATTGGCGCCTTGGATCGAGCGGCGCGGCCTTCGCCAGTTGTTCGTAGGCCTGGCGAGCGGCGTCGGTGGTGGCAGGGGGCAGCACAATTTCCAAGGGCAAATACAAATCGCCGGGGGTCTTGCCTTGCAGGCCGCGTCCTTTGAGCCGCAACTTCATACCGCCGCGTGAGTTCAGCGGTACGGTGACTTCCACCTCACCACCACCGGGCGTGGGGACTTTGACCTGGGCGCCCAGCGCCGCTTCTGTCGGCGTGACCGGCAAGTTCATGGATAAGTTTTTGCCATCGACTCGGTACAGGGGGTGGGGCTTTAGATGGACCTCCAAAAACAAATCACCCGCAGGCTCACCGCCGTATCCGGGCTGGCCTTGAACCGCCAAACGGATGTGTTGACCTGGATGAACGCCAGCAGGAATCTTGACGCTCAGGGTTCGGTTGTTGTGCGCAGGCAGCACCATTTCCCGCTCAACGCCACGAATGGCGTCCTCAATGGAAATTTCGATGGCGGCTGTTTGATCTTCGCCGCGCGCTCGGTAAGGGCGTCGTTCGCCCCCACGGCGCTCGCCGCCTCGGGGGTCACCTTGACCAAAAATGGCCGAGAAAAAATCACTGTAATCGCCGTAATCGCCTTGATCACCATAATTGCTGCGATGGGCAGTGCCCGCATTTGCACCACGGCGAAAGTCAAAGCCCTGCTCCCAGCCGGGCCCGGACGCACCAGGGCGATGCCCTCTGGCCACCTGGTCGGCCAAGTCGTCGTAGGCCGCGCGCTTTTCTTTGTCGCGCAAAACATCGTTGGCCTCGTTGAGCTCGCGCATTTTCGCTTGCGCATCGGGCTCCTTGCTGACGTCGGGGTGGAACTTGCGCGCCAACTTTCGGTAGGCCTTGCGCACCTCCTCTTCCGTCGCGGTGCGCTCAAGACCCAGCGTTTTGTAGTAATCCTTGAAATCCATGAAGCATCGCTTTCTGCAGCCTGTGAGAAATGGAGGCGAGCTTCATCCTAAGCCGCTTAGGGTTCAGAACTTCTGTTTACAAAGGGATTTCTTTACAACCTCTGGGCGCATGGCGACAAACGGCTAGCCCCTGCAGGGGTTCCATGCCGAGCAACCCTTAACGGATGGCGTCCAACAGCGCCAAAGTCGGGGCGCTTTGGTTCATGGTGTAGAAATGCAAACTCGGCGCGCCGCCGTTTTTGAGCTGCTCGCACAGGTCACCCACCACCTCTAAGCCAAAGGCTTTGATGGACGCGGTGTCGTCGCCGAAGGCCTGCAAGCGCAGGCGAATCCAGCGAGGCACTTCAGCACCGCAGGCGTCTGAAAAGCGCAGCAGTTGGGTGGAGCTGGTGATGGGCATGATGCCTGGCACCACCGGCACATCAGCGCCTAATTGATAGGCTTCGTCTACAAATCGAAAGTATGCGTCGCTGTTGAAAAAATACTGGGTAATGGCGGAGTCGGCCCCCGCTTTGACCTTGGTCACATAGGCTTGCAAATCGGCTTCGGGCGAGCGCGCTTGTGGATGAATTTCGGGGTAGGCCGCGACTTCGATGTGAAAGTCATCGCCGGTTTCAGCGCGGATAAAAGCCACCAAATCGCTGGCGTAATGGAACTCACCACCCGCGCCATAACCGCTCGGCAAATCGCCCCGCAAGGCCACCAAGCGCTTCACGCCCATGGCTTTGAGCTCGGCCAATTGTTCACGCACCGAAGCGCGGGTGGCACCAATGCAAGAAAAGTGTGAGGCGGCTTGTTGCCCTTCTGACAAGATGGACGCCACCGTGGCGAAAGTGCCCGCTTGGGTAGAGCCGCCAGCGCCATAGGTCACCGAGCAAAATTCGGGCTGATGGGCGTACAGCGATTGACGCACAACGCGCAATTTTTCTACGCCTTCTGGCGTTTTGGGCGGAAAAAACTCAAAGCTGACTTTCATGTCCTACTTTCGCATGCATCAAAAATTCGCGGTTGCCATCACCGCCCAGAATGGGGCTGTCCCACCACCCGAGAATTTGCCAATTCAACCCTGCCGCCATGTCCCTCAGACGGGCCTCGACCACGGCATAGAAGGCCGGGTCTTTGACCAATCCGCCTTTGCCAATTTGAGGTGGCTGGAGTTCAAACTGTGGTTTCACCAAGGTCAACACCGAGGCCCCCGGCTTCAGCAGCTCGCCCACCGAAGGCAGCACCAAAGTTTGCGAGATGAAAGACAGGTCGGCCACCAGCAAGTCAAATCCAGTGTTTGGGTCCAGAGCCACGTCGGCGGTGGGGAGGCCCAGCGCTTGGCGGTCTTGCATCAGCGCTTGCCAAGCGGCGGCATCCAATTCGCGCGCGTTGACTTGCTCCAAACACAGCACACGGGGGTCATCACGCAAGCGAGGGTGCAACTGGTCGCGCCCCACTTCGATGCCGACCACCAGGGCCGCGCCTTGCTGCAACAAGCAGTCCGTGAAGCCGCCGGTGGATTGGCCCACATCCAAACAACGCCGCCCTTGCACTTGGATGCCACTGAGTTTCAGGGCGGCTTCCAACTTCAAGCCCCCCCGCGACACATAGCGCGCCTCGGCGTTGTTTTGCAGGTCCAGCTCCACCCCCTCAGGCAGGTCTTGACCACTCTTGGTGACCGAGCGCCATTCCCCCACTGAGGGGTCGGCGCGCCAACGAACACCCGACGCAATCAGCCGCACCGCCATCGAGCGGGAGGCGGCCAAACCGCGTTCTACCAAGAGTTGATCGGCGCGCAACTTAACGGCTTAATAACGGTAGCTGTTGGCCTTGTAAGGACCTTGCTTGGAAACGCCAATGTAGGCGGCTTGCTCGTCGGTCAGTTCGGTCAACATGGCACCGACTTTCTTCAGGTGCAAACGCGCCACTTTTTCGTCCAAGTGCTTGGGCAACACATAGACCTTGCCGGATTCGTACTGGTCTTGCTTGGTGAACAGCTCGATCTGGGCAATGGTTTGGTTGGCAAAGCTCGACGACATGACGAAGCTGGGGTGACCGGTGGCACAACCCAAATTAACCAAGCGGCCTTTGGCCAACAAAGTGATCTTTTTGCCATCGGGGAAAACAACGTGGTCCACTTGGGGCTTGATTTCGTCCCATTGCAGTTTTTCCAGCGAAGCCACATCGATTTCGTTGTCGAAGTGACCGATGTTGCAGACGATGGCTTCGTCTTTCATGGCGGCCATGTGTTCATAACGGATGACGTGTTTGTTGCCGGTTGCCGACACAAAAATGTCGCACTTGTCGGCCGCGTATTCCATGGTCACCACTTTGTAGCCTTCCATGGCGGCTTGCAAGGCGTTGATGGGGTCGATCTCGGTGACCCACACTTGGGCGCTCAAAGCCCGCAAGGCTTGGGCCGAGCCTTTGCCCACGTCGCCATAACCCGCCACGCAAGCCACTTTGCCAGCGATCATCACGTCGGTCGCGCGCTTGATGGAGTCCACCAAGGACTCGCGGCAGCCATAGAGGTTGTCAAACTTGCTCTTGGTCACCGAGTCGTTCACGTTGATGGCGCGGAACATCAAGCTGCCCTTTGCGGCCATCTCGTTCAGACGCAGCACGCCGGTGGTGGTTTCTTCGGTCACGCCAATGATGTGCGCGCCCTTGCGGCTGTACCAAGTGGGGTCGATGGCCAGCTTGGCTTTGATGGAAGCGTAAAGGCAGGTTTCTTCTTCGCTGGTGGGGTTCTCAAGCAAGGAAGCGTCGGTTTCTGCGCGTTTACCCAAGTGCATCAACAAGGTGGCGTCGCCGCCGTCGTCCAAGATCATGTTGGGGCCTTCGCCCTCAGCACCGGCCGCGCCGAATTCAAAAATACGGTGGGTGTAATCCCAATACTCGGCCAGGGTTTCGCCCTTGACCGCAAACACCGGCGTGCCCGCTGCGGCAATGGCGGCGGCGGCGTGGTCTTGCGTGGAGAAGATGTTGCAAGAAGCCCAACGCACTTTGGCGCCCAAAGCTTGCAAGGTTTCAATGAGCACCGCCGTTTGGATGGTCATGTGCAATGAGCCGGTGATGCGCGCGCCTTTGAGCGGTTGCTGAGCGGAGAATTCTTCCCGGATGGCCATCAAACCGGGCATTTCGGTTTCGGCGATTTTGATTTCTTTGCGACCCCAGTCAGCCAAGCCAATGTCGGCGATGGCAGAGTCGATGTTCAACGGATTGCGTGCATTCATGGTTCACTCCCAATGTGTTTAGAACAAACCACTTCGGGCGCAAAAATGCTTTTGGAAAAAGCCCATCGCACCGGAAGTGGATGAGCGTCGTTGCTTGAAGGTGTCCGAGCCTCACGCAAATGGTTTGCGCTGCAACGCTCCTCGGATGGCCGTCATTATAATTAAAGTCATCCATGGATGAGCGCAAAGACGGGTCTGCAAGGCCCTCCCCCCTGAATTTTTTTCCCCGACAAGTCGTTGATGCCAGCGGCAATCGCTGGGACTGGGCGTTGCTGCCCATCGTCTTTGCGCTGCTGGTTTTGTTGGCCTACGGCGCCCGGCAAATGGCCACGCCTTACGAGCTGGGCCACGAAATTCCGCTGTCACGTGATTTGAGTTATCTCCCCTATTACTTGCTGCGCACCACGATGCGCATGTTCATGGCGCTGGCGGCCTCCTTGGTGTTCAGCGTGGTGTTTGCCGTGTTGGCCACGCGCTACCGGGCCATGGAAAAAGTGCTCATTCCGTTTTTAGACATCTTGCAGTCGATTCCGATTTTGGGCTTTCTGTCGATCACAGTGACCGGCTTCATTGCGCTGTTTCCGGGCAGCTTGCTGGGCGTGGAGTGCGCCGCGATCTTTGCGATTTTTACGTCGCAAGCTTGGAACATGGCCTTCAGCCTTTACCAATCGCTGAAAACCGTGCCTGCCGAATTACAAGAGGCCGCGCGGGTTTTTCAGCTTTCGGGCTGGCAGCGTTTTTGGCGGCTCGACCTGCCCTACGCCATGCCCGCTTTGCTTTGGAACATGATGATGTCGATGTCGGGGGGGTGGTTCTTTGTGGTGGCTTCCGAAGCCATTTCAGTTTCCAACCAAAGCATCAAGCTGCCGGGCATTGGCTCCTACATCGCGATGGCGATCGAGGCCAAAGATTTGAACGCCATCGGTTGGGCGGTCGGCGCCATGTTGATTGGCGTGCTGCTTTATGACCAATTGTTTTTCCGCCCCCTGCTCGCTTGGGCCGATAAATTTCGTTTTGAAGAGATTGGCGGCGGCCAAGAACAATCCTCGTGGCTGCTCACTTGGTTGCGACGCACCGAACATCTGCAGCGGGTGCCTGAGGTCTTCAGCCACGCCCTTCAACGCAGCAATGTTTGGTTCAAGCGCCAACACGACGGCACTTCCATACGCTCCCGCAACACCCCCTCTTCGCCTTTGTTGACCCGGGCTTGGGACGCGGTGGTGGCGGCCTGTGTGCTGATTGCGGTGTGGCAACTGGTCAACTTCATCCACAGCGCCGTCGGCTGGACCGAAGTGGGCCATGTGTTCTTGTTGGGTTTTTACACCTTGGTACGGGTCATGGTGCTGATTGGCTTGGCCGCTTTAATTTGGGTGCCGATCGGCATCGGGATCGGCATGAACCCCCGCTTGTCCGAAAAGGTGCAGGCTTTGGCCCAATTTTTGGCCGCCTTTCCCGCCAACTTGTTGTTCCCGATTTTTGTCGTGGGCATTGTTCACTTTCAGCTCAACCCCAACATTTGGTTGTCGCCGCTGATGATTTTTGGCACCCAGTGGTATTTGCTGTTCAACGTGATTGCCGGCGCTTCGACCATTCCCACTGAACTGCGCTACGCGGCGCGCAACTTGGGCCTGCGCGGCTTGCTGCGTTGGCGCCGTTATTTATTGCCCGCCGTGTTCCCAAGTTTTGTGACCGGGGCCATCACGGCCAGCGGCGGCTCTTGGAACGCCTCCATCGTGTCTGAATATGTCAGCTGGGGCAACGAGACCCTGGTGGCCACCGGCATCGGCAGTTACATCGCCGAGATGACCGCCACCGGCGACTTTCCGCGCATCGCACTGGGGATTGGCGTGATGTGCATTTATGTGATGACCCTCAACCAATTGCTCTGGCGACGCTTGTACAAACTGAGCGAAGACCGCATGCATTTTTAAGCCATGACACAAGCCATTGTTGAACTCAAAGACGTGAGCAAGTCCTTTCGCAGCGCGGACGGCAACCCCCGCCTCGTTTTGGACGATGTTGATTTCACGCTGCGTGACCGCGAAATTGTGGCCCTGCTCGGGCAATCGGGCTCGGGCAAGTCGACCCTCTTGCGGATCATGGCGGGGCTGATCGAGGCCGATCAGGGTGAGGTGCTCTACAAAGGCCAGCCTTTGTATGGGCCGGCCCGCGGCATCAGCATGGTGTTCCAGTCTTTTGCTTTGTTCCCTTGGTTAACGGTTCAACAGAACATCGAGTTGGGTTTAGAAGCGCGTGGCGTCAGCACGGAAGAACGTGAGCGTCGCGCCGAGCAAGCCATTGACCTGATTGGCTTGTCGGGCTTTGAAGGCGCCTTGCCGCGTGAGTTGTCGGGCGGCATGCGCCAACGGGTGGGGATTGCACGCGCCCTCGTGGTGGAGCCCGATGTGCTGCTCATGGACGAGGCTTTTTCTGCTTTGGATGTCTTGACCGGCGAACGCTTGCGCGACGATATTTTGGATTTGTGGGAAGAGCGCACCATCCCCACCCGCGCCATTTTGGTGGTGTCGCACAACATCGAAGAAGCGGTGCTGATGGCCGACCGGGTCCTGGTCTTCGCCAGCGACCCGGGCCGCGTCAAATACCAAATGAACATCAACCTGCCGCGCCCGCGTGACCCAAACAGCCCCGAAATTCGCGGCTTGATGGACGAGGTTTATGCCGTCATGACCGCTGGCCGCGTGCGCAGCCACAAGCCACACGATGCGCAGGGCGGTGTCCCAGGCGAGGGCGAGGTCGAACGCTTGCGCTTGGACGAGCGTTTGCCCGAGGCCGATTTCAGCCGCATGGAAGGTTTGCTCGAACGTTTGGTCGACGAGCCCTTCAATGGCCGCGCCGACTTGCCTTATTTGGGCGAAGAAACAGGCCTCACCGACGAAGAATTGTTGCCGGTCGCCGACGCCCTGGCCTTGCTCGACTTGGCCCATTTGGCAGGCGGTGATTTGTCCATCACCGCCTTGGGTCAGCGCTATGTGGCGGCCGAGTTTGCCGAGCGTCAAACCATGTTCGGTCAGCAGCTGTTGGCGCGCGTGCCGCTGGCGGCGCACATTCGGCACAGCCTGCTGCAAGAGCCGTCCGGCGAAGTGCCCCTCAAGCCCTTCTTGGACCTGCTCAGCGAAACGCTGTCGGCCGAAGAAGCCCAGTCTGTGCTCGACGTGGTGATTGAGTGGGGCCGCCACGGCGAGGTCTATGCCTACAATTACAACACCGACATGATCCAACTGCCTGAGTCTGAACAGGCCGATTAATTCCCATTGACCCCTTGAACTACCTCGACGAAACGCGCCGCCGGCGTACCTTTGCCATCATTTCCCACCCCGACGCGGGCAAGACCACGCTCACCGAAAAGCTGTTGCTGTTTTCGGGTGCGATTCAAATTGCCGGCTCGGTCAAGGCCCGCAAAGCCAGTCGCCATGCCACCTCGGACTGGATGGAAATTGAAAAACAACGGGGTATTTCCGTCGCGTCTTCGGTCATGCAAATGTTGTACCGCGAGCACGTGGTCAACCTGCTGGACACGCCCGGGCACAAGGACTTTTCTGAAGACACCTACCGGGTTTTGACCGCCGTTGATTCGGCCTTGATGGTGATTGACGCGGCCAACGGCGTTGAATCGCAAACCCGCCGCCTGATTGAGGTCTGCCGTCAACGCGACACGCCCATCCTGACCTTCGTCAACAAGATGGACCGCGAAGTGCGTGAGCCTTTGGACATCTTGGACGAGGTCGAGCGCGAACTCGGTATGCCCTGCGTGCCCATGACTTGGCCCGTGGGCCAAGGCAAGGGCTTTGCCGGCATCATCAATTTGCGCACGCAAACGATGACTGTTTTTGAGTCCGGCAGCGAGCGTTTGCCACAAGAATTTGAAGCCATTCCTTTGAGCGACAAAGCGACTTTACAGGCCCGCTTTGGCAGTGAATTTGACTCGGCGGTCGAGGCCATGGAATTGGCCGTCGGCGCTTCGCCCGCTTATGACCACGCGGCTTTTTTGGCCGGCAAGCAAACCCCGGTTTTCTTTGGCTCGGGCGTGAACAATTTCGGCGTGATGGAAGTGCTGGACGCGCTGGTCGATCTGGCGCCCCCGCCTCAATCGCGGCAAAGCACGGTGATCGTCAACCGCCAACCCTTGCAACAAACCATTCAACCCGAAGACACGGCTTTTTCAGGCGTGGTCTTCAAGGTGCAGGCGAACATGGACCCCTCGCACCGCGACCGCATTGCCTTTGTGCGCATGGCCTCCGGCAAGTACACACCGGGCATGAAACTCAAGGTGCAACGCACCGGCAAAGAATTGCGGCCCACGTCGGTCGTGACCTTTTTGTCGCAACGGCGCGAAGCGGTCGATGAGGCCTACGCCGGCGACATCATTGGCTTCACCACCCACGGCGGCGTGCAGTTGGGCGACACCATCACCGATGGCGCGGCGCTGCAATTCACTGGCTTGCCGTTTTTCGCCCCCGAGTTGTTCACCACCGTGATTTTGAAAAACCCGTTGCGCACCAAACAACTTCAGCAAGGTCTGGCGCAATTGGGCGAAGAAGGGGCGATTCAGGTTTTCAAACCCGACATGGGCGGCGCCATGTTGCTCGGTGCGGTGGGCCAACTTCAATTTGAAGTCGTGCAGCACCGCTTGAAAGCAGAGTACGACGCCGACGTTCGCCTAGAAGGCTGCCAATACACGGGCGCGCGTTGGATCACGGCCGAGAACCCCGCCGATCTGAAAGCCTTTGTCGACGCCTACCCGCTTCGCATGGCCCACGACGCGGCCAACACACTGGCCTACTTGTGCACCTCGCCCTACGATGTGCGCTTGGCGCAAGAGCGCTTTCCGAAAATTCAATTCCACCCCTTGCGCGAACATGCGGGTTTGAGTTTGCAGAACGCTTGAGTCGATTGGGTGTTGCGCATGAGCCGCCAATTTTTGATGTTCTGCATCGCCGGCTTGATGGGCTTGGTGGTCGACACCGCCGTGCTGTATGCCACGGCGCCTTGGCTGGGCTGGTACGGCGCCCGCTTGTTGTCTTTCTTTTGCGCGGCCAGCACCACTTGGGCCGTGAACCGGCGTTTCACGTTCGCCGCGCAAGGCCCTGAGCACGCGGTCGACCCCTCGCCGGTCTCCCACACCTTGGCCCAGTACCTGCGCTACATGGCCTCCATGCTGGTCGGCGGCGCGGTAAATTACGCCCTCTACGTGGCCACGCTGAAGGGCTTTGGCCTACATGCCTCGACAGCGTGGATGGGCATAGAACTCAGCCCTTGGCTGGGCTTTATGGGCGTCGCCTTGGGGAGTGTGGGCGGGCTCCTGTTCAATTTTGTCAGCGCCCGTTATTTCGTTTTCGCCCCCGATGACGCCAACCCAACAGACAGGGGCTAAAGCCACCCTCGGCGAGGCCCAGGAAGGCCTCGCATTTAGGGGCTATCGTGCCAAAACCGGCGCCAAGGCCACCCCGGTGTGGGTGCCCAAACGCACCAACTCATCGGGCGTTGTCGCCGCGACGATTTGACCGCCCGCAGCACCGCCTTCAGGACCGAGGTCAACGATCCAATCGGCTTCGGCCATGACATCCAAATCGTGTTCGATGACCACCACGCTGTGGCCGCCGTTGACCAAACGGTGCAGCACCTGGATGAGTTTTTCAACATCGGCCATGTGCAAGCCCACCGTGGGTTCGTCCAGCACATAGAGGGTATGGGGCACCTTGTTGCCACGGCGGGTGACGTCGTCGCGCACCTTGCTGAGTTCGGTCACCAACTTGATGCGTTGTGCTTCACCGCCACTCAGCGTGGGCGAGGGTTGGCCCAAGGTCAGGTAACCCAAGCCCACGTCTTTCAGCAATTGAAGCGGGTGGCTGATGTTGGGCATGGAGGCGAAGAAATCCACCGCCTCATCGACTTCCATTTGCAGCACATCGCCGATGCTTTTGCCACGCCAAGTGACCGCCAAAGTTTCGGGGTTGAAGCGGGCCCCGTGGCAGGTTTCGCACAACACTTTGACGTCGGGCAAGAAGCTCATTTCGATGGTTCGAACCCCCGCGCCTTCGCAGGCAGGGCAACGCCCTTCGCCGGTATTAAAGGAGAATCGACCCGCCGCATAACCACGCGCTTTGGCCTCCAGGGTTTCCGAAAATAACTTGCGAATCGTGTCCCAAAAACCAATGTATGTGGCCGGGCAGCTGCGGGGGGTTTTACCGATCGGTGTTTGGTCCACTTCCAACACCCGGTCGATGGTTTCATAACCGCTCACTTCCGCGCAGCCCACGGGCTTGGGTATTTGGCCAGCGGCCATGGCCTCGCGCCCGGCCTTGGTGGATCGCTGGGCCACCAAAGTCTGGACATTGGCCAACAAGACATCACGCGCCAGGGTGGATTTGCCCGAGCCCGACACGCCGGTGACGGCCACCAAGCGCTTCAAGGGCAACTGCAAATTGACATTTTGGAGGTTGTGCAACTGGGCCTGGCGCACGCTTAACCAATCCAGTTCTTCATTCACCAAACGGCGCAGGCCAATCGGGTGCTGAATGGCTTGTCGCAGGTAGCGACCCGTCACCGAATCGGCCACCGCCGACACCTCCGCCGCTGTACCCTGCGCCACCAAACGACCGCCGCGTTTGCCAGCGCCGGGGCCGATGTCGATGATGTGATCGGCTTGACGAATCGTGTCTTCATCGTGTTCGACCACCACCAAGGTGTTGCCCTTGTCGCTCAAGGTCTGCAAGGCCTTGAGCAGAATTTGGTTGTCACGCGGATGCAGGCCAATGGTGGGCTCGTCGAGTACATAGCAGACGCCTTGCAAGTTGCTGCCGAGTTGCGCCGCCAATCGAATGCGTTGGGCCTCTCCGCCGCTCAAGGTCGGAGCGCCGCGGTCCAGCGTCAAATAACCCAGACCGACTTCTTCTAAGAAGTTCAAGCGGCTTTTGATTTCAGGAATGAGGTCGCGCGCGATTTCTCGCTCACGGGGCGTCAACTCGTCTTCTAAGGCCAAAGCGTCCACCCAAGTGTGGACGTCTTTGACCGACAAGCGTGCGGTGTCGGTGATGCCCACCTTGGCAAAGGTCACGGCGCGGGCCGTGGCGTTCAAGCGAGTGCCCTGACAGCTTGGGCAGGCTTCGTCGACGAGGTCTTCGACTTCGGCTTCTGCAAAAGTTTGCTCGCGGCCTTTGTGGTCGTCGTCGCGCACCGAATCGTCCAAGGCTTTGCGCTGTTCCTTGCTCAAGCGCAAGCCCGTGCCCACACAGTCGGGGCACCAGCCGTGCTTGCTGTTGTAGGAAAACAAACGCGGGTCTAACTCGGCGTAACTGGTGCTACAAACCGGACAAGCCCGTTTGGTCGAGAACACCTGCAAAACCCCCAAGGTGGCTGTGCTGGCGCCACTTTCCATGGCAGCCGCCAGCCCCTCGAGTTGACTGAGCACATGCACCACGCCCTTGCCGTGTTCCAAGGCTTTGGCCAGGCCTTCGCGCAGCAGCGCTTCATTTTCAGGCTTCACGTCCAGGCTCAAGACGGGCAACTCGATGGTGTGTTCTTTGAAACGGTCAATCCGCGGAAAACCCGTCGTCGGTAAAAACTGACCATCAACACGCAGGTGCGTGAAGCCACGCGGGCGGGCCCAATCGGCCAACTCGGTGTAGACGCCCTTGCGGTTGATGACCAAAGGCGATAACAAGCCAATGTGTTGGCCACGGAAGTTCTTCAGCAACTGCGCGGCAATGCTGTCGGGTGTTTGCGGCTGCACCGCCGCACCGTCGTGCACGCAATGCTGCACGCCCAACTTGACATACAACAAACGCAAAAAATGCCAGACTTCGGTGGTGGTCCCCACGGTCGATTTGCGCCCGCCACGAGACAGGCGTTGCTCAATGGCCACCGTGGGTGGGATGCCAAACACCGCATCCACTTCTGGACGCCCAGCCGGCTGCACGATGCTGCGGGCATAAGCGTTCAGACTCTCCAGGTAACGGCGCTGACCTTCGTTGAACAAAATATCAAAAGCAAGGGTCGATTTACCCGAGCCACTGACGCCCGTCACCACGCTGAATTTGCCGCGTGGAATGTCCACCGACAGGCCTTTTAAATTGTGCTCACGGGCGTTGACGATTTGAATCGCCTCAAGAGGTGGCGGCACCACTCGCGCTGGCGCAGACTTGTATTCAACGGGGCTGGCCTCATTGACTTCACCCACGGCGTAGTCACCCAAACGCATGCTTTGGTCGTATTCGCGCAGGGCTTGGCCGGTGTGTGAGGTGGCGTGGGCGCGCACCGATTCTGGTGTGCCTTCAGCCACAATCCAACCGCCCGCTGTGCCCCCTTCGGGGCCGAGGTCAATCAGCCAATCACTGGCGCGAATGACGTCTAAGTTGTGCTCAATCACCAACAAAGAATGCCCCGCATCCAGCAGCTTGCGCAAGGAACGCATCAGTTTGGCAATGTCGTCAAAATGCAGGCCCGTCGTGGGCTCATCAAACAAAAACAAGGTCCCTTTGCG
>Ga0208381_1000181_pt1 | contig 24835 bp, 16 predicted proteins | sample CryBogCBE13Jul09_FD_184572 | JGI IMG/M metagenome (GOLD analysis project Ga0208381, IMG submission 184572) | Freshwater microbial communities from Crystal Bog, Wisconsin, USA - CBE13Jul09 (SPAdes) (version 2) | ecosystem: Environmental > Aquatic > Freshwater > Lake | place: Crystal Bog...
TGTTGGAGCCCCGTTGTTGCTGGTATTTGGTGTAGGCCGCGATCGAGCTGACCAAGAGCCCTGAATTGCCGTTGGGTCGCAACGCGGTGTCAATTTCATACAAGTCCCCTTCCCCCGTTTTGGCGGTCAACCAAGTGATGAGTTTGCGCACCAAGGCGGCATAAACCTCGGGTGCACGCTCATCGTCGTCTTCATAGACAAACACCACATCCAGGTCGCTGCCATAACCCAGTTCTTTGCCGCCCAATTTGCCATAAGCGATGACGCCCAACTGCGGCAGGTCGCCAGGCGTGGCATGGCGGTTCTTGAGGCGTTGCCAGCACCACTGGAGCGTCACCCGCAGCACACTGTCGGCGAGTGCACTCAAATCATCAGCCACTTGTTCCACGCTCAATCGACCCCCCACATCGCGGGCCAAGGTGCGGAACAACTCCGCATGGTGAGCCCGGCGCAACAAATTGAGCAAGGCCTCTTCGTCGTCTTCCCCGGTGGTTTGCAAGGAGGCTCGGCGTCGTTCTAAATCGTTTTCAAATTCGCTGGCGCTGAAGCGTTCTTGCATCACCGCTTCGGTGGCCAGCTCGTCGATCACGCCCGGGTGCTTGAGCAGGTAGCGCGCGGGCCAACGTGCAGCGCCGAGCAGGTGCAAGAGTCGACTGTGCACGGCGGGCCTCTCGGCGAGCAAAGCCAGGTAGTTTTCGCGCCGCAGCAGGGGCTCCAGCCAGTCGATAAACCTGACCGCCGCGGCTTCTTGGAGGTCCCCTTCTTGGACCCAAGTCGCTGTCCGTTGTAACAGTGTCAACAGGCGTTGGCGGGCGCTGTCGCGCAAAGCCTGCAGCCGGCCCTGGGTTTGCCAAAGGGAGACCCTTTGCGCCATGTCCTTTGGCCAGGCGGGCAACAAATCGCTCAGCTCGCTCGGTGCTTTGACCGGTTTGGACTTTGGGTTTCCCAACAAGGACTCGAATTCATGGGCCACCGTTTCGCGGTGATGCGCCAAGGTGTCGGTCAGCGCTTGGGCGTCGGGCAAATCCAAGGTCAGCGCCAACCAATGCAAGTCATCGGGCTGGGTCGGCAGCAGATGCGTTTGTTGGTCATCGAGGTATTGAATTCGGTGTTCCAAACGGCGCAAAAATTGGTAGGCCTGTGCCAACGCTTCTGCTGTGGCTGGGGGCATCAAGTTGGCTTTGGCGAGCCGCTCGAGCGCCTCCAAAGTGGGTCGGCAGCGCAATTCCGGAAACTGTCCGCCCCGAACGACTTGCAAGAGTTGAACGGTGAACTCAATTTCCCGAATGCCACCCCGCGACAACTTGATGTCGTTCAGGCGTTCGGCCTGTCCAGCGCTTCGACTGACTGCGTGGTCTCGGATTTGTTGGTGGAGCCGGCGCAGTGCATCAAACACGCCGTAGTCCAAATAGCGCCTGAAAACAAACGGCAAGACCACCGCACGCAAGGCACTGGCGCTGGCCAGCGGCAAGGCGGCGGGCACGATGACCCGACTCTTGAGCCAAGCAAATCGCTCCCACTCGCGCCCTTGTTGTTGAAAATAAACCTCCAAGGCATTCAACGACACAGCAGCAGGCCCCGAGTTGCCATTCGGTCGCAGGGCCAAATCGACACGGAACACGCTGCCGTGTTCGGTGGGCTCGCCAATCAATTGATAAATGCGTTTGACCAGCCTGGAAAAATACTCTTGGTTGCTGATGCGCAGCCGCCCCTCGGTTTCACCGTCCAGGTCGTAGACGTAGACCAAGTCGATGTCACTCGACACATTCAATTCGCGGGCCCCCAATTTGCCCATCCCGATGATCCAAATTTGGGCCTGATCACCCGGCGCACCGTGCAAATCGTCCAGCTCCTTTTGGGCTTGAACACAAGCCTGCGACAAGGCGAATTCAGCCAATCGGGTCATGCTGAGGGTGATGGTTGACAAAGGGGCTTCTTCGTCGCAGTCGGCGCTGATCAAGCGCAACATCACCAATTGCCGCAAAACCCGCAAGGCCGCGCCCAACGCCGCCAAGGCAGGGACTTGGGATTGCAAGGCTTCCAAAGCCGTCTGGAAAGCCTCAGCGTTCAGCTCACCGGCAGGCAAACAAGGCGTCAAATCGGCGTAACGGCGTTGCAAACGCTGCCAAAAGCGGGAATAGGCGGCCCGACTTTCAGATGGCGTGTGGTTGACCGTCATAATTCTCCTTGGTGCTGGTTTGGTGATTTTGTGCTTGCCTGAGTTAAAACGCTTTGAGTTTTTCGTCCCTGTCCTCTTTAGTTAAGAAAAAAACGTCTGCGGGTTTCAGCTTACTGCAGGGCGGCCGCGTTGGGTTGGGCCGGCTGGCCAGGGGAATGGCTTGGTTGTTGCTGGGCTTGGCGGCGGTCTTGTTGTTGGCTTGGTCGGCTCTCTACGGGTTGATTTTGCCGCGGGTTTCCGATTACCGCCCCGACCTCGAGGCAGCGGCCTCTCGGGCATTGGGCGTGCCCGTTCAGATTGGTCAGCTGACGGCCCGCCATGCAGGTTGGGTTCCTTCCTTTGATTTGGAGCAGGTCACTCTGCTGGACCCATTGGGTCGAGTGGCGTTGGCCTTGCCGCGGGTAGAGCTGACGTTGTCACCACAATCGTTGTTGCGCTTGGGTTTTGAGCGCATGACTTTGTTTCATCCCACGTTGAACCTGCGACGCACAACGGACGGCAACATCGAAGTCGCAGGCTTGAGACTGGCCTCGACCCAGCACGACGAGCGGGTCGCTGACTGGCTGGCCTCACAGGCCCGCATGGCGGTGGAAGACGGCACCGTGATTTGGACCGACGAGCTTCAAGCCCTCCCCCCCGTCGAGCTGCGTCAAGTCAACGTGCTGATTCGCAACACGCCCCTCAGCCACAGCCTGCGTGTCGAAGCCACGCCACCAGAAACTTGGGGGGATCGCTTTTCGGTGTTGGGTGATTTCCACCAATCTTTGTTGGACCCGCACCGAGGGCACTGGCAATCTTGGAAGGGCACGGCGTATGCCCAATTTGACCGCGTTGATTTGCAATCGCTGGGCCCCTATCTCGAGCTGGGGCAGCACCTGACTCAGGGCCACGGCAGTTTGCGACTCTGGGCTGATTTGGCCCAAGGGCAATTCAGCGGGGGCATTTTAGATTTGGCCCTCTCGCAAGTGAAGGTGCGTTGGCGCGACGACCTGCCCGCCATGGACATGAATTGGTTGCAAGGCCGTATGGGGGGCCACCGATTCAACGGCGGCTTTGATTTACAAGCGAATGGATTGGCCTTTGAATTGGCCGATGGCCTTCGTTGGCCCGGTGGCCAAGTTTCCTTGCATTGGGAAGACGCCAAACCTTCTCGATTACAAGCCCAGTTGGGGCACGCCCAAGGGGTACTGAAAGCCGACCAAATCGATGTGGCGGCCTTCGGGGCGCTGCTGTTGCGTGTGCCTGCCCCTGTCGAGCTACAAAAGGCGGTGAAGACCTTCGCTCCGCAGGGTCGATTGGAGTCGGTGCAAATGAGTTGGGTGGGCAATCTCGACCCGTTGCCTGCCGAATTCAAACTCAAGGCGCAACTCAAAGGAGGCGCTTGGTCGCCGGGCAATGGGATGCCGGGTTTGCAGGGGCTTGATGCCGCCTTGGAGACCACCCAAAGCGAGGGGCAGGCCAAGTTGAACTTGACAGCAGGCGCCTTGGATTGGCCTGGCAATTTCGATGACGTCAAATTACCCTTGGACCAACTCCAGGCTGTTTTGAAGTGGCAAATTGAGGGGCAAGGACAAAAAATTCGGCTTCAAATACCGGAGCTGACCCTCGCCAATGCCGACCTCAAAGGTCAAGCTCGTTTGGAGTGGCACACCGATGACCGCCAAGCCAACGCGCCCTTGGCACAACGTTTACCAGGTTATTTGAATTTGCAGGGCAGCTTGTCGCGGGGCGAGGTCAAGCAGGTGGCGCGCTACTTGCCCAAGAGCGCCATGCCAGAAACGCGCGATTATTTGAAGCAAAGTTTGTTGGGCGGCCGCATCACGCAGGGCCAGTTCCAAGTGCAAGGCCTTTTGAATGACTTTCCCTTCAAAGACAACCGGGGCGGGGTGTTTAAGGTTCAAGCGCAGGTGAAAGACGCCAGCATGGACTTCGCCCCCGCCTCTGGTGATTGGCCTGTGCTGAGCCAGATGGCCGCTCAGTTGGACTTTCAAGGTCAGGGCATGCAGATACGGGCCAGCGCCGCCAAGCTCGCGGGCACCGCCTTGGTCGCTGCGCCAGTGGAGGTGCGCATCGCTGATTTTGACCACTCAGTGGTTCAGGTCAACAGCACCGTGAAGGGCCCTTTGAATGACATGCTCAAGGTGGTGGCCAAGTCGCCTGTTTCCGATTGGACCGACCAAGTCCTGTCCGATGCGCAGGCCACAGGGGCCGCAGAGCTGAAACTCAAACTTTCTTTGCCGCTCGAACAAATGAGCCGCAGCAAGGCGCAAGGCAGTGTTTTGTTGGCAGGCAACGAGTTCAAGTTGATGGCAGAGGTGCCACGTTTGACCAAGGTGCGGGGTTCGGTGGCCTTCACCGAGTCCAATCTGACTTTGGCGAATTTGCAAGCGCAGGCCTTGGGGGGCGATGTGAAGCTGGACGGCGCCATGAACTTCAAAGTGCCTAAATTGCAAGGTTCGCAAGGGCAAATCCGTGTCAGCGGGGCATTCAGTGCCGAAGGTTTGCGACAGGCGCCAGAATTGAAGGCATTCGTTAAACCTTTGGCACAGGCCAGTGGCAGCGCCCCTTACACCTTGCAAATCAGCGCCGTGGAAGGCGGCATCAATTGGCAATTTGACAGCAACTTACTAGGCTTGGCTTTGGATTTGCCCGAGCCCTTTGCCAAAACGGCCGAGATGAGCGCGACGCTGCACGCTGAGCGACGCTTGGTGAGGTCCCGTGCGACGGGTGCCCGCCCAGGGGCCAATCCCAACAACGGGGGCAATGTCAGCCCCGCCACGGCGGGCTGGAATGACCGTCTGCAGCTCAAATGGGGCGACCAGTTGGCCCTGAATTATCTGCGCGATGTCAGCGGTCCCGAGCCCAAGGTGTTGCAGGGTCGGTGGCAGCTTGGGACGCCCTTCAAAGAGTCGACGAATGCCCTTTCAACAAGACCCGAAGACAGGGTGGTGTCGGCCCAAATTAACCTGCCCAAATTGAACCTGGACCGGTGGAGTCAGTTGGGCTTACAAACCGGTGTCACGACGGCCTCGGACAATGGCAAAGCCGACCTGACGAGCGCACCGTGGAATGCCTACTTGCCCAGCCAAATCAGCGTCAATACGCCGGTTTTGGTCTTTCAATCACGCACCCTGAACAACCTCAGTTTGAGCGCCAAGCGAGAAATGGCCGAGGGTGAAAAGGCGACGGACAAATTCCCACTCTGGCGCGCCAAAGTGGAGGCCAAAGAATTGGCTGGCAACATCGAATTTCGTCCGGCGTCTGAGGGCAAAGACAGCACCAACCCCGAAGGCCGAATTTTTGCCCGGCTGGCTTATTTGAAACTGGCCAAGAGCACCCAGGCCGAGGTGGAAAGCTTGCTGAGCGACCCCCCTGTGAGCATGCCGGATTTGGACATCGTGGTGGACAGCACCGAATTGCGCGGTTTGTCGTTGGGGCGTCTCGAGGTGTTGGCCTTGAACCGCGTCAATGCCCGTGCAGAACGGGAATGGCAGTTGGACCGGCTCAACGTGACCGTGCCTGAGGCCAGCCTGGCCTCCAGCGGTCAGTGGCTGCCGGGCAAAGGCCTGCACCAAACCCAATTGAATTTCAAATTGGACGTCAAAGACGCCGGTAAATTATTGGACCGATTGGGCCTCACAGGTCAAATCGCTTCTTCCCATGGCAAGTTAGAGGGGGAACTCCTTTGGCAAGGGTCGCCCATGGCTTTTGACGAAGCGAGCTTGGGCGGGCGCCTGAAATTGAATTTGGAAAATGGTCAGTTTTTAAAAACCGAGCTGGGCTCGGCCAAATTGCTCAGCGTCTTGAGTTTGCAATCATTGCCCAAGCGATTGACCTTGGATTTTCGGGATGTTTTCAGCGATGGCTTTGCCTTCGATTCTCTGCGCGGGGAGGTGCTCATTGAAAAGGGCATCGCCAACACCCGGAACCTGCAAATGCGCGGTGTGAATGCGGCGGTCATGATGGAAGGGCAAGTCGACATTCCCAAAGAAACCCAGCATCTGACGGTCGTCGTCATCCCTGAAGTCAACGCCGGAACGGCCTCTTTGCTGGTGGCGGCCATCAACCCCGTGGTGGGTTTGGGCAGTTTTGTCGCGCAATACATTTTGCGACGTCCCTTCATGGCCGCGGCCACCAAGGAATTTTTGATTGATGGCACGTGGACCGACCCCCGTGTGGTTGAAGTGCCCTTTAAGCCGGCCGCCAATTCAGATGAAGCGCTTGGTAAAAATTGATTGGCGCACACCCAACGTTCAGCGTTGGCTGTTGGTCGTGGTCCTGGGCGTCTTGGTCGTCACCCTGCTGGGCACCTTGATTTATCTGGCGGGTCGGCTTGAAGCCGATCAATTGCAACGCCAAGTCGAGGCCGAAATTGAAGACGTTGGCAAAGACCTGCGCACACACCTCGCCGGAGACGTGAAAGCCTTGCAGGCGGGGATGTTGCGTCGCCCGACCCTGTTGCAATGGCAGCATGAGGCCGACGTTTTTTTGGCGCAACAGCGTGAGATTTTGCGACTCGAGTGGCTCGATGAAAACCTGCACCGCAAGGCTCAGATGGACACCCCCTACCGGCGCAGCTTGGGCGATGACGAGGCGCAAATTGAAGCCTTGAAAGAAATGACGCAGGCTTGTAACCGGGCCCGCCAAGTGGGCGCTGCGGCCTACTCGCCTTCCTATTTTGTGCCGCAAGAAGACGGCCTGGGCACTGAAATGATGGCCATGTGCTGGCCTCTGAAAGAGCATGGCCACCTTGTTGGGTTTTTGGTCGCTCGCTATGGGTTGGCGGACATTCTGGCTGACCTGACGGCCCGCAAATTGGCCCGCACCGAACAACTGGCATTGACCGACGCCGATGGCACCCGCCTCGCGGTGTCAGGGACCGCGCAGCGGGGCGTGCGTTTGTTCAGCGCCCAGAAAACCTTGGAGTTGCCGGGCAATACGATGGTCCTGCATTTGGACAGCTGGCAGGGAACCCCCGACTTGGTGCCCAACTTCTTGACCGCCTTGGTGACCTTGTTGTCCTTGGCCTTGGTCGGGGTCATGGTGATGTTGGTGCGCGACACCCGACGCCGACTCAGTGCCGAGCGCGAGCTGGGCGAGGCCCTGGCTTTTCGCAAGGCCATGGAGGATTCTTTGGTGACGGGCTTGCGGGCGCGCGATCTGCAAGGCCAGATCACCTATGTGAATCCCGCTTTTTGCGAGATGGTTGGTTTTACCGTCGAAGAACTTCGAACCCAAATCAACACGCCCCCCTACTGGCCCGATCATTTGGTCGCGGAATACCGCCAAGTTCAGCAACAACGGATCAGCACCCAAGGCTCTGCGCGAGAGGGTTTTGAGGCGGTATTCAAACGAAAATCGGGCGAGCAATTTCCGGTCTTGGTGGTCGAGGCCCCTTTGATTAACGCGGCGGGTGAGCAAACGGGTTGGATGAGCGCGGTCTTGGATTTGAGTGAGAAGCGCCGCATCGAAGAGTTGTCTCGCGCCACCCAAGAGCGCTTACAAGCCACGGCCCGCTTGGCGACGGTCGGTGAAATGGCCTCTTTGCTGAGCCATGAACTGAACCAACCCTTGGCGGCCATTTCCAGTTATGCCAATGGGTCCATCAACTTGTTGAAAGCCGGTTTGATGACCGATGAAACCGCCGCCGATGTGGCCGGTGACCTTCAGATGGCCTTGTCGCGCATTGCGGAACAATCCGAGCGCGCCGGCCGAGTGATTAAAAGCGTGAACGATTTCGTGCGCCGTCGCAAACAGCAACGTGAACAGGTGGGCGCGCAAGAACTGTTGGCGGCGATCTTGCCCTTGGTGAATTTACAGGCCCGTAAATTGTCGGTGCGTGTGGTGACCGAGCTGTCGCCTCAATTGCCAAAAGTGATTTGTGACCGCACCATGGTGGAGCAGGTCTTGTTGAACTTGGCGCGCAATGCCATGCAAGCGATGGAAGAGATTCCGGTGGCGCAACGCATTCTGAAAATTCAAGCCCGGCGAATTGAAATCTTTGACGCCGATGCGCCGACCAAAACCCAATTGGTCTGGCGAGTGGTGGACCAGGGTTTGGGCATCAGCGAGGAAGTCGCTGAGCGTTTGTTCACGCCTTTTTTCACCACCAAAAGCGAGGGCATGGGGTTGGGCTTGAGCCTTTGTCGAACCGTGGCGGAGCAGCACGGCGGCTCGCTGGAGTTTGAACAGAATTCGCCCCAAGGCTCGGTCTTCATTTTTACCTTGCCTTTGGCGCCGACCTGAGTCCCGCACAGATGTGGCATGATTTTCCCTATGCAGCTGAATTTTGATGCCACCGTGTATGTGGTCGACGACGACGCCGACGTGCGTGACGGGTTGTCGTGGCTTTTGCGCTCGCGCCGTTTGTTCAGCGAGGTGTTTGACAGCGCCGAAGCCTTCGAGCAGCGCTTTCCTGGTACGCCCCAAGACCCCTGTTGCCTGCTGTTGGACATGCGCATGTCGGGCATGAGCGGCCTGGCTTTGTTTGAACGCCTGCGCCTTCGTGGCAGTTTGACTTGGATGCCGGTGATTTTTTTAACGGGGCATGCCGATGTCGCGACCGCCGTGGACACCGTCAAGCGGGGCGCGTTTGATTTTTGTGAAAAGCCTTTCTCCGACAACGCCTTGGTGGACCGCATTGAACAGGCCTTGTGGCAATCACATGATGCGCTGGCTCAGTTGAAACGACGCAATGAAGTGGCCAGCAAATTGGCCGAATTGACCGAGCGTGAGCGATCGGTTCTGGATTTGGTGATTGAAGGCTTGCCCAATAAATTGATCGCCGATCAGCTCAACATCAGCGTGCGCACGGTGGAGGTGCACCGCGCGCGGGTGTTCGACAAAATGGGGGTCAAGTCGGCGGTGGAGTTGGCGAACCTGATTCGCGAAGACCACCTCAATGTTTGAGGGGCCGGTCTTGATCGGCTGAAAGCGGTGCTGTCTTGTCGCCCGGTATTTCACCTTTCGAGCGTCCCGCAAACATGGTCCACCAAACAATCGCCACCAAGATCAGCAGGGCGAGTCCGGCTTCTAGAAAAATCCACATAAAACCCATGATGGTCAAAACGCTCCGGTTGCTTCACGCTATTGTAGAAAGGCGGCGAACCGCCGCCTTCGGTCACTATCAACCGTTTGCTTTGGCGATGCCCCTTTTTGCGCTTTTGATCGCGGCTTTTTTGTTGGCCGCTTGTTCGAGTGGGCCGACGACGGGACCGAACCGCGCGGAAGGGGGCCGTGTCAACGCGGGGGGTGGCGAACCCAGCGGGCAGTTGGACTGGTCTGCCTGGGATAAAAACCCTTTGCCACCGCCTCGCGAACAAGCCAACAGCCGTTGGGTGGCGGTGCGTTGGCAAGAGTTGCCAGGTGGGGCGGCCCCTTCGGTAGGCGGGACGGCCCCTTCGCCAGGCGGGACGGTCCCTTCGGTTTTGCAAGTGGCCGACGCCGAATTTTGGCCTGTTTGGGTGCGCAACTGCGAGCGCCCGCCGGCCGCCTTCAAGCCGCTGTGCCCTGAAATCAAACGGTTAAGCGCGGCGTCGGTGGAGGACCGAACGCGTTGGGTGTTGTCGCACTTCCAGCCCTACCGAGTGGAGCCCTTGGCGGGCCAAAGTCAAAACCAAAACCAAAGTCAAGACCAAGTCCAAGGCCTGTTGACCGCTTATTACGAGCCGGTTTTGGCGGCGCGCCGATTGCCCGGTGAAGGCTTCTCGGTCCCGCTCTACCAATTGCCCACCCCCTCCTCTTCCCCCTCTCCCCCCCATTTCACGGCCCAAAGTCCTTGGTTCACGCGCCAGCAAATTGAAACGCTGCCTGAGGCCAAAGCGGCCTTGCGGGGTCGAGAAATTGCCTATTTGGCCGACCCGGTACAAGCCTTGGTTTTGCACATTCAAGGATCTGGCCAGTTGCAAATAACCGAGCCCGATGGTCGCCTCCAAACCGTTCGATTGGCTTTTGCGGGGACCAACGGACAGCCTTACCAAAGCATTGGAAGGTGGTTGTTGGATCAGGGGTTGATCCAAGACGCCAGCTGGCCGGGTATCCGCCAGTGGCTCTCCAAGAACCCCCAACGCAGCCAAGAATTGTTTTGGAAAAATCCCCGCTACGTGTTTTTCAAAGAGCAAAAACTGCCGACGTCCCAACCAGAGGCTGGGTTTGGCGGCCCCATTGGCGCTCAAGGCCTGCCCTTGACCGCGGGGCGCTCCATTGCGGTCGACCCACGCAGCATTCCTTATGGCACCCCCGCTTGGTTGGTGAGCAAGGGCCCAACAGTCAATTTGCAAAAATGGGTCTTTGCCCAAGACACCGGCAGCGCCATTCAAGGCGCCGTGCGGGCCGATTACTTTGCGGGCTCTGGGGATTTGGCCGGCGAATTGGCGGGGCGCCTGAAGCAGCCCTTGGCGCTTTGGGTGCTTTGGCCGCATACAATGCCCGGTTAATTCAATCGGGAGACCTTTGTGTTTATTTCTTCTGCTTACGCTCAAACTGCCCCCGCCGCTGCCGCGGGTGGCGACATGATGGCCACCATCACCAGCATGGCCCCATTGCTGCTGATGTTTGTGGTGCTCTACTTCATCATGATCCGTCCTCAAATGAAGCGCCAAAAAGAAACCAAAGCCATGCTCGAGGCCTTGGCCAAGGGGGATGAAGTGGTCACCACGGGGGGCGTCATGGGCAAGATCAACAAGTTGGGCGAATCGGTCCTTGGCCTTGAAATTGCCCCTGGTGTTGAAATTCAGGTGCAGCGCGGTGCCGTGGTGCAAGTGTTGCCCAAGGGCACGGTCGCCAAATAAGGCGCTTGCCTGTGCAGCACACCCGGGCCAAGCCAGGCGCGGTTGCCAACTTCGATCAATCATCGTCTGAATTAGTCCGTTTATGAATCGTTACCCGGCCTGGAAGTACGCGCTCATTTTGGTGGTGCTGTTGATTGGCGTGGTCTACACACTGCCCAATTTTTTTGGTGAATCGCCGGCCGTCCAAGTGTCGTCCGGTAAAGCCACTTTGAAGTTGGACACCCCCACTTTGCAGCGTGTCGAAGAGGTGCTCAAAAGTGCCGACTTGAAGCCCACGGCCATCAGTTTCGATGGCAATTCCATCAAGGCGCGCTTCACGACGACCGACGAGCAGTTGAAGGCCAAAGACGCCTTACAACGTGCTTTGATTCCCAACGCGGACGAGCCCAGCTACATCGTTGCCCTCAACCTTTTGTCGAGCACGCCGCAGTGGCTCACGTCATTGCATGCCGCACCCATGTATTTGGGTTTGGATTTGCGCGGTGGCGTTCACTTCTTGATGCAGGTCGACATGTCGGCGGCCTTGACCAAGAAGGCCGAATCGCTGTCGGGCGATATCCGCACCTTGTTACGTGAAAAGGGCATTCGCCACAGCGGCATCAGCCGCAATGGCCAAACGGTTGAAGTGAATGCCCGTGACGCCCAAACCGCCGAGGCCGCCAAGAATGCCATCAGCGACGCCTTTCCCGACTTGAACGTGGTGCAAACGCCGACCGGCGCAGAGTTCAAACTCTCTGCCACCTTGAAGCCCATCGCGGCCAGCAAAGAACAAGAAGCCGCTCTCAAGCAAAACATCAGCACCCTGCACAACCGAATCAACGAACTCGGCGTGGCCGAACCGGTGATTCAGCAGCAGGGCTTGGACCGCATCGTTGTGCAATTGCCTGGCGTGCAGGACACGGCCAAGGCGAAAGACATTTTGGGCCGCACCGCCACGTTGGAAATCCGCATGGTCGACGAAAGCCCCGAGGCCCGCGGTGCTGAGCGTGGCGACGGCGCGGTGCCTTTTGGCGACGAGCGTTTTTTGGATAAAAACAGCCAGCCCGTCATCGTCAAAAAGCAAGTGCTGCTGACCGGCGACAACCTCACCGATGCCCAGCCCGGCTTTGAGAGCCAGACCCAAGAACCCACAGTCAACCTGACCTTGGACGCCAAAGGCGCCCGCATTTTCCGCGACGTCACGCGTGACAACGTGGGCAAGCGCATGGCCATCATCTTGTTTGAAAAAGGCAAGGGCGAAGTGGTCACCGCTCCGGTCATTCGCAGCGAAATCGGCGGGGGTCGTGTCCAAATCTCAGGCCGCATGACGGCCATGGAAGCCACCGATGAATCGCTGCTGTTGCGCTCGGGCTCGCTCGCAGCCCCCATGGAAATCATCGAAGAGCAAACCATTGGCCCCACGCTGGGTGCTGAGAACATTGCCAAGGGCTTTCACAGCGTGAGCTGGGGCTTTATGGTGATTGTCATCTTCATGTGCCTCTACTACCTCGTTTTTGGGGTCATTTCCAGCGTCTCGCTGGGCGTTAACTTGCTGCTCTTGGTGGCCGTGCTGTCGATGTTGCAAGCCACGTTGACCTTGCCCGGCATTGCGGCGATGGCCTTGGCTTTGGGCATGGCGATTGACTCCAACGTGCTGATCAACGAGCGCGTGCGTGAGGAGCTGCGCCAAGGCGCGGCGCCGCAAACGGCCATCCATGCGGGTTACGACCGCGCTTGGGCGACGATTTTGGACTCCAACATCACCACCCTGATCGCGGGTTTGGCCTTGCTGGCCTTCGGATCGGGCTCGGTACGGGGCTTCGCAGTGGTTCATTGCATTGGTATTTTGACCTCCATGTTCTCGGCGGTTTTCTTCTCGCGTGGCTTGGTCAACCTTTGGTACGGCACCCGCAAGAAATTGAAGTCGGTGCGCATTGGCACGGTTTGGATGGGTTAAGTCATGGAATTCTTCAAGATCAAAAAAGACATCCCCTTCATGCGCCATGCCTTGGCGTTCAATGTGGTGTCTTTGGTCACTTTTTTGTTGGCGGTGTTTTTCTTGTTCAGTCGTGGCCTGCATTTGTCGGTGGAGTTCACCGGCGGCACCGTGATGCACGTCACCTACAGCCAACCGGTTGAGATTGAAGGCGTTCGCAATGCCGTGACGGCCCTGGGCTACAACGATGTGCAGGTGCAAAACTTTGGCACCGCGCGTGACTTGACCATCCGTTTGCCCGTCGTCAAAGGGGTTTCAACGGCCCAGCAAAGCGACAAGGTGATTGCGGCCTTGAATGCGCTCCCCGACGCCGCGCAAAACCCGGTGACCTTGCGCAGCACCGAGTTTGTTGGTCCCCAAGTGGGCGACGAATTGGTCGAAGGCGGCTTGAAGGCGTTGGGATTTGTGGTGCTCGGCATCATGGTTTACTTGGCCTTCCGCTTTGAGTGGAAATTTGCGGTCGCCGCCATCGTCGCCAATTTGCACGACGTGGTCATCATCTTGGGCTTCTTTGCTTTCTTCCAGTGGGAGTTTTCCCTGGCCGTTTTGGCCGCCGTGCTGGCCGTGCTTGGCTACTCAGTGAATGAGTCGGTCGTGATTTTTGACCGGATCCGCGAAAACTTCCGCCGCCTGCGCAAATTGAACACCGTTCAAGTCATTGACAACGCCATCACCTCCACCATCAGCCGCACCATCATCACCCACGGTTGCACGCAGGTCATGGTGCTCTCCATGCTGTTGTTTGGTGGCGAAACGCTGCATTATTTCGCCTTGGCGCTGACGATTGGGATTTGCTTTGGGATTTACTCATCGGTTTTCGTGGCCGCCGCCATCGCCATGTGGCTGGGCATCAAGCGGGAAGACTTGATCAAAGGTCCCAAGCGAGACATTGACCCCAACGACCCCAACTCAGGCGCCGTGGTTTGAGCCGATCAGGCCAACCCTCGGCGCTGAAAAAATCCGCCGCCCAGAGGGGCAATTTGATCGCTTAATTCCAAACGCATCAAGGCGGCTTGCAAGGCTGGCGTGGCCCAGCCGCAGCGGGCTTGTAGGGTGTCCAAATCCACCACTTCATAACCCAAAGCGGCCAGCACCGCTTGGTCAGGGTCGGTTGGCTTTAAACCATCTGTGAATGGTTCACTGAATTTTTCGGTGGATGTTTCACTGAATGGCGGCGGCACCTCGTTCAAGGACCCGGAGGCCGGCGAAGCGACCGGCAACAGCGGCAACACGGGCAGCAAGTGCGGCAATTCATCCAGAATGTCTTGCGCTTTTTCCACCAGCTTGGCGCCTTGCTTGATCAGGGCGTGACAACCCCGTGAGGCCGGCGAATGGATCGAGCCTGGGATGGCAAAGACTTCCTTGCCCTGCTCCATGCTCAAGCGCGCGGTGACCAAAGAGCCCGAAGGCAGGCCCGCTTCAACCACCAGAACGCCTTGTGAAAAGGCTGAAATCAGGCGATTTCGTTTGGGGAAATTGGAGGCCAGCGGCGGCGTACCGAGCGGGTATTCACTGATCAACAGGCCTTGCTGGGCAATGCGCTGAGCGAGTTCGCGGTGCGCTTGAGGGTAGACCTGATCGAGCCCGGTACCGACGAAGGCCAAGGTCGCTGCGGTGCCGACCGGAGCGCCTTGGCTGTGGCTGCCTTGCAAAGCGCCCCGGTGCGCAGCGCCATCGATGCCGCGCGCCAATCCCGAAACGATCAGAACGCCTTTTTCGGCGAGGTGCTGTGAGAAAGCAAATGCGTTGTCGAGACCCGCAGGCGTGGGGTTGCGGCTGCCCACCACCGCCAAGGTTTTTGGATTTTGCAGGGCCGCAAAGGCCGCGGGCGCCCCCAGGGCATGAATCAACAAAGGGGGATCGTCCAAATTCAAAAATGCAGAGGGATAAAGCGGGTCGCCCAAGGTGATGACTGCCCGGTGCTGTTGGGGCGTTGCGGCGTCGAGCCAGGCCAAGGTGCGTGACAGCAGCCCGTCCCACAACGGGGGCGCTTGCAACAGGCTTTCCGTTTGACGCGGGCTGACCACGAGACGCAAGGCGGCCGGCGACGCTTCAAACAAGGCCTCAACGTGCCCAAAAACACGCAGCAACTCGTAAGCGCTGACAGGGCCAATGCCGGGCGTCAGGATCAAGCGCAGCCAGGCGCCCAATTCGTCTCGGCTCATGGGCAGATGGGGGGCGTTGGTGTACAGGGTGCGGACAAGACGGGCCGATCATGGGTGACATTGCATCCGTGACATTGGGCCTCAAGGTCGCCTATTTGTCCGGCACCTGGGGTTGAGCGGTTGGCTTTGGGGGCCAAATGCCACGAAAATAGAGCCTTCTCAGGAATTACCCTTGTTGGTTTGTTATGGCCCTTTTGCCCATTCTTTGTTATCCCGATGCCCGCTTGCACAAAGTTGCCAAGCCGGTGACCCAATTTGATGCTGCTCTGCAAACCCAAATCGACCACATGTTTGAAACCATGTACGACGCCAAAGGGGTGGGCTTGGCGGCGACCCAGGTTGACTTTCACCACCGACTGATCGTCATCGATGTGTCCGAAGAGCACGACCAACCTTTGGTCGTGATCAACCCCGAGGTGGTTTGGGCCAGTGAAGAAAAAACCGTGGCCGAAGAAGGATGCTTGTCGGTGCCAGGCATTTACGACGGCGTTGAGCGTCCCAGCCAGGTTCGCATCAAGGCGCAAGACGGCCAAGGGCAGTGGCGTGAAATAGAGGCCGATGGCTTGCTTGCGGTTTGTATTCAACACGAAATGGACCACTTGATGGGCAAGGTCTTTGTTGACTATTTGTCGACCTTGAAACGAAATCGAATCAAAACCAAGATGCTCAAATTGCAGCGCGAGTCGGAAAAATGAGCCCTCAGCGCCTGATTTTTGCGGGCACGCCGGAATTCGCCCAAGTGGCGGTGGCGGCCTTGCACGCCGCTGGGCACGAGGTGGCTTTGGTGCTGACCCAGCCCGATCGTCCGGCCGGTCGGGGCATGAAATTGCAGGCCTCGCCGGTCAAGCAATGGGCATTGGCGCATCAGGTGCCGGTGGCCCAACCCCGGAGCCTGCGCTTGGATGGGAAATTCCCGGACGAAGCCGCCGAAGGCCGTGCTGCGATTGAAGCCGCAAGAGCCGCTGGGGCCACCACGATGGTGGTCGCTGCTTACGGCTTGATTTTGCCGCAATGGGTCTTGGACACCGTGAGTTGCTTAAACATCCACGCTTCGTTGTTGCCGCGTTGGCGCGGCGCCGCACCGATTCACCGCGCCATTGAAGCAGGCGACGCCCAGACCGGCGTGACCATCATGCAAATGGCGTTGGGCTTGGACACGGGACCGATGTGGCGAATGCAAACGCTGGACATCTTGCCCGACGACACCACCACCCGCCTGCACGACAAACTGGCCGATTTGGGCGGCCAACTCATGGTGCAGGTGTTGGCGGATTTTCGGCAAGGCACCGCGCCGGATCAGCCCACGCCCCAACCCGAAGAAGGCGTTTGTTACGCCCACAAAATTGATAAAGCCGAGGCCCCCATCGATTGGTCCTTGCCCGCCGAAACCATTGCCCGCCGCCTGCGGGCCTTCGACCCCTTTCCTGGCGCACAAACCCAATGGGGGGAAGAAACCATCAAAGTCTGGCAAGGCCAAGCGGTGCGCTCGGTCGGCACCGGGGTTGGCTTGGGTGCAGGTCTCGGTGCAGGGCGAACGCCACGCCAGAAGCCCGTGGCCGGTCAAATTTTGGTCGCCGATGAATTGGGTGTTTGGGTGCAGTGTGGCGAAGGTGTTTTGAAGCTCTCTCAACTCCAACGGGCGGGTGGTAAACGCTTGTCCGTGTCCGACTTTATGCGCGGCTTTCCTTTGCAGGCCGGCGAGGTTTTGGGGCCTGTCAATGAGCGGGTTGAGAGCGCCCCGTGATTTGGCAGCGCCACTTGCACCGCCGCCCCGAGTTTCTGGAAGGGGTGCGCAGCATGCTGCCGCAAGTGCCCGGCCTGATGGCTTGGGGCTTGATGACGGGTGTGGCTTCGGTTCACACCGGACTTCACTTTTTCGATGCCACTTTGATGGCACTCTTGGTCTACGCGGGCAGTTCGCAACTCTCAGCCCTGCCTTTGATGGCGGCTGGCGCCCCTGCTTGGGTGATTTTGGCGACCGCCTTTTGTGTCAACTTGCGCTTTGTGGTGTTCAGTTTGCACCTGCGTGAATACCTGATGCACCTGACCCGTTGGCAACGGATGAGCCTGTGCTACTTCACCACCGACCTGAGTTATGTGCTGTTCATTCAACGCTTCCCAGAGCCCGCCCCAGACACCGAGAGACGGCAACAAGAGGTGGCGTTTTTAGCCGGTAACAGCTTTGTCGCTTGGGCGGGTTGGATCGCCGCCATTTTGTTGGGCGTTGTCCTTGCGCAATGGATCCCGGAGGCTTGGGGACTGGGCTTCGCGGGCAGTCTTTGTTTGCTCGGTATTTTGTGCTCCTTGCTGAGCACCAAGCTGCGTTTTCTCGCCGCTGTGTTGGGCGCGTTCTTGGCCACTTGGGCCTACCACCTGCCGCTCAAGTTGAACATCTTGTTGGCGATTGGCGGCGTGATGTTGTTCTGTTGGATGGCGCAATCCGCGGTGGAACGCTGGCAAATCGGCCAAAAAGCAAGTGATGAAAGCGATGCCAGCCAGGCACCGCAAGCTGATTCACCGGAGGCTCGATCATGAGTGAATGGATGGGGTGGGGCGGCATGAACTGGGACGCTGCAGAAGCTTGGCGTTTGGGTGTGATTGTGGGTTTGGCCGTGATCACGGTTTTATCAAGGTCTTTTTTTCTGATTCTCAATCGGCCTTGGCGCTTGCCGAAATGGTTGCACCAATGCCTGCCCTTTGCGCCGATTGCGGCCTTGTCGGGCGTCATCCTGCCCGACATGTTGATGCACCACGGGGAGTGGGTGCTGACGGCAACCGACGCCCGTTGGTATGCCGCTGTCGCCGCTGCTGCGGTTTATTTTTGGCGGCGCAATGTCTTGCACTGCATCTTGCTGGGCATGGCCATTTATCTGCCACTGCACTTGGTTTGGGGCTGGTGATTTTGTTGTTGGGGCAGCCCCTTAAAATTCGTTTCGAATTCAGATTCTTTTTCTTTTTTAATTTCTTTTAAACCCCATGAACGTCATCCGATTTTCTAACTTATGCGCCAGCGGCCAGGTTCGCGGCCAGCGGGTATTTATCCGCGCCGATTTGAATGTCCCTCAAGACGACAGCGGGCGCATTACCGAAGACACCCGCATCCGCGCCAGCGTGCCTTGCATCCAGATGGCGCTGGACGCCGGGGCCGCGGTCATGGTGACCTCGCATTTGGGCCGTCCAACAGAAGGCGAATTCAAGCCCGAAGATTCTTTGGCGCCGGTGGCCAAGCGTTTGGGCGAGTTGTTGGGCCGTGAAGTGCCCGTGGTGGCCCATTGGGTCGACGGCGTTTCGGTCGCGCCCGGCCAGTTGGTCATGCTGGAAAACTGCCGCCTCAATGTGGGCGAAAAGAAAAACACAGAGTCCTTGGCGCGCCAATTGGCCGCCTTGTGCGATGTCTTTGTACACGACGCGTTTGGCACGGCCCACCGGGCTGAAGGCAGCACCTACGGCATCGCCCAGTTCGCGCCCGTGGCTTGTGCAGGCCCCTTGCTAGCGGCAGAAATGGACGCCATTACCAAGGCGCTGGCCCAGCCCAAACGCCCGTTGGCGGCGATTGTGGCGGGCAGCAAAGTCAGTACCAAGTTGACCATTTTGCAAAGCCTGGCGAAAAACGTCGACCAACTGATTGTCGGCGGCGGGATTGCGAATACCTTCATGTTTGCCGCAGGGCTAAAAATCGGCAAAAGCCTGGCTGAAGCCGACTTGGTCGACGAAGCCAAAGCCGTCATTGAGGCCATGAAAGCGCGTGGCGCCGAAGTCCCGATTCCGACCGATGTGGTGACCGCCAAAACCTTTGCCATCGACGCGCCTGCGACGGTCAAAAAAGCCACCGAGGTCGCCGACGACGATTTGATTTTGGACATCGGCCCCGAGACCGCTGCCAAATTGGCGGCTCAGCTCAAAACGGCGGGCACCATCGTTTGGAATGGCCCGGTGGGGGTGTTTGAATTCCCGGCTTTTGAGAATGGCACCAAAGTGGTGGCGCAGGCCATCGCGGCGTCTTCGGCTTTCAGCATCGCCGGCGGGGGCGACACGCTGGCTGCAATCGCCAAGTACGGCATCGAAAAGCAAATGGGTTACATCTCCACTGGCGGCGGTGCATTCTTGGAAGTGTTGGAAGGCAAGACCTTGCCCGCCTTTGAGATTCTGCAAAAACGCGCCGCCGGGTAAAACCAAGCCCCTGGTAACCCCGCCGGCGGACCAAGTAACTTTTAATTCAAGTTTCGTGTAAAAATAGAAACTTAATTACAAGGAGACAGCATGAGTATCCGCCGTGCGACCAAAATTGTGGCCACTTTGGGCCCCGCTTCCAGCGACCCCGAGTTGCTGGAAAAGATGATCCGAGCCGGCGTCAACGTGGTGCGTCTGAACTTCAGCCACGGCAAGGCCCAAGACCACATTGACCGCGCCACTTTGGTGCGTGAAGCCGCCAAACGCGCCGGTCGCGAAGTGGCCATCATGGCCGATTTGCAAGGCCCCAAAATTCGAGTGGGTAAATTTGCCGAAGGCAAGGTCATGTTGGAGTCCGGCATGGCTTTTGTGTTGGACGCATCTCGCTCCGAATTGGGCGACCTGTCGGGTGTGGGCCTGGACTACAAAGAACTGCCCAAGGACGTCAAGGCGGGTGACACCCTGCTGTTGAACGACGGTCTGATCGTGTTGACTGTCACCGCGGTCAAGGGCGAACAAGTGCACACCCTCGTCAAGATGGGTGGCGAGTTGTCCAACAACAAGGGCATCAACAAACAAGGCGGCGGTTTGACGGCGCCGGCCTTGACCGCCAAAGACATGGAAGACATTCGCACGGCGATGAGCTTTCAGGCCGACTACGTGGCCGTGAGCTTTCCCAAAAATGCCACCGACATGGAAATGGCGCGCCAACTGTGCAACGTGGCCGCTGCAGAATACCGCCACAAACCCGGCTTGATTGCCAAGATTGAGCGCGCCGAGGCCATCCCCCGCCTCGAAGAAATTCTGGCTGCCAGCGACGGCATCATGGTCGCACGCGGCGATTTGGCCGTTGAGGTGGGCAACGCTGTGGTGCCTGCACTGCAAAAGCGCATGATCAAACTGGCGCGTGAAAATGACAAAGTCGTCATCACGGCCACCCAGATGATGGAGAGCATGATCACCAACCCGGTGCCCACCCGCGCCGAGGTCAGTGACGTCGCCAACGCGGTGCTCGATGGCACCGATGCGGTGATGCTGTCGGCGGAAACCGCGGCTGGCAAATACCCGCTCGAAACGGTCGAAGAAATGGCCAAAATTTGCGCCGCTGCAGAGGCCGCCGAGCCGGGCGAATTGGAAGCCGACTTCACCGACAAAAAGTTCACCCGCATCGACCAATCGATTGCCATGGGCGCGCTGTTCACCGCCCACCACCTCGACGCCAAAGCCATTGTTGCCATGACCGACAGCGGCTCGACGGCCTTGTGGATGAGCCGCCACCGCATCCATGTGCCCATTTATGCCCTGACACCGCGCGTCAGCACGCAGCGCAAAATGGCCCTTTACCGCAATGTGCGCCCCTTGCTGATGGACATCAGCGCCGACCGAGACACCGCGCTTTCGCAAGCGGAAGGCCATTTGAAACGGCGCGGCATTGTCAACACCGGCGATGTCTATGCCATCACTTGCGGCGAACCCATGGGCTCGCCCGGCGGCACGAACATGCTAAAGATTTGTCGAGCAGAATAATGAAACCGCGAAAAGGTTAAAAAAAGGGGCTCACTGGAGCCCCTTTTTGATTCCGCTTGCTGCTTTCTTGCTGCTTTCCTTCGGCGCTTGCTAGGGCGCTCTTTGGGTCTTTTAGGGCTTGCTCAAATGCTTGCCCAAAATTCCTGCCAACTCGAACATGGTGATTTGGGGTTTGCCAAACACCGCCAGCAATTTGGCATCGGCGTTGATGGCGCGCTTGTTGGTGGCGTCTTGCAGGCCATTGGCTTTGATGTAATCCCACATTTTTTTCACCGCTTCGGTGCGCGCCACGGGCTCAGCACCGATCACCGCGGCCAAGTCAGGACTGGGGTTGGCGCCGGTGCCGGGTGTTGTTTTGCGCGGTGCTTTGACGGCTTTTTCTGCTTTCGTGGTTTTGGCCGCAGGGGCCTTTTTAGCGGCCCCTTTTTTAGCAGGCGTTTTCCCGAAAGGCGTTTTGGTGGCTGTGGTTTTGGCCGCGCCCGCCGCTGTTTTGCGCGGTGGGAATTTGCTGGCGCGGGGTTCAAACTCAAAGTTGACTTTGCCCGCTGTGGCGTCCCAAGCCAAGAAAGCTTTGAAGGCGCGCCGGGTGCGCATGCTGACAAATTTATCGAGCAAATCGGTTTTGCCGGTGCTGAGCAACTTTTCCATTTGCGCGCGCTCAACCGGCTGCTGCAAGATGATTTTGCCGCTCTTGAAATCGCAACTTGGGGTGGCTTGCTCGAGCGTCGCGACCGATTTTGAGCAGACGTAGTTGGCACCGTGCTCCACCACAGGCGCGCCGCATTTGGGGCAATGGCCCAAGGTTTGGGTCAAGTCCAGTTCATGCAGTTCGCCGCTGTCGTCGTCTTTTTTATCGTCGCCAAAGTCGAATTCCAACTTCCAGTTTTTGTCTTCTTCGCTGAATTTGAGGGCCATTTCGGCAACGAAAGGCCAGCCCGCTTTGGAGCGAAACCCATCCAAGGGGCCAATCTTTTTATCGGCCAGGAAGCGCTCCGCCTCGGCAGGCTCAAAGGTGCGTCCGGCGGGCGATTTGGTGAAGCTGAAGCCGCAGCCATCGGAGGCGCCTTCGGCCGAACTTTCCGGGGCAACATTCGCGCCGCAGCAGGTGTAGCGACGGTAGTTTTCTTTCACCACGCCGCCGCAGTTGGGGCAGGGCGTCTGCAGGGTGGCGTAGTCGCCGGGCACGGTGTCGCGGTCGTATTCCTTGGCCTTTTGAACAATGTGCTCGGTCATGGCCGCAATTTGCTGCATGAAGTCGTCACGGCTGAGCAGGCCCTTTTCCATTTGCGAGAGCTTGAATTCCCACTCGCCGGTCAACTCAGGTCGTGACAATTCTTCGACGCCAAGGCCGCGCAGCAAGGTCATCAGTTGGAAGGCCTTGGCAGTGGGGATCAGCTCGCGTCCTTCGCGCAGCATGTACTTCTCGGCAATCAAGCCTTCGATCGTGGCGGCGCGGGTGGCAGGCGTGCCCAAGCCTTTTTCCTGCATGGCTTCGCGCAATTCGTCGTCTTCAACCAACTTGCCAGCGCCTTCCATGGCACCCAATAAGGTGGCTTCGGAATAGCGCGCAGGCGGTCGGGTTTGCAAGCCCTTGGCATTGGCTTCCTCGGTCAAGGGGCGCTCGCCGGGCTGAACGGCCACCAGGCTTTGTCCTTTGTCGCCGTCCTTGGCGTCGGCCACTTCGTCGGCGGCCTCTTTGCCATAAATGGCCAACCAACCGGGCTTGACCAACACCTTGCCTTCGGTTTTGAAGTGCTGCAGTGGGCCCTGTGACGTGCTGGCATCGACCACACTGAGGCGGGTCGTCACCAAGTATTCGGCGCTGGGGAAGAAGACCGCCATGAAGCGGCGTGCCACCAGGTCATAGAGTTTTTGTTCGGCTTCAGACAGGCCGCTGGGCGCTTGCAAGGTCGGGATGATGGCGAAGTGATCGCTGACCTTGGCATTGTCAAAAATTCGCTTATTCGGCCGGATGTAGCCGTTGTTCAGTGCCTGCAAGGCAAACGGCGCCAAATGCCGCAAGGTGGTGTTGCCATCGGCCAGCATGGCAAAGGTCTGTTGGGCCACGGGCAAATAGTCTTCCGGCAAAGCACGAGAGTCGGTCCGGGGATAGGTCAGGGCTTTGTGCCGTTCGTAAAGGCTTTGGGCCAGAGCGAGGGTGGTTTTGGCGCTAAAACCAAACTTTCCGTTGGCTTCTCGCTGCAAACTGGTTAAATCGAACAGCAGGGGGGACGCCTGCGTGGTGGGTTTGCTTTCTTCAGAAACCGTGGCCGGTTTGCCACGAACAGCCAAGGCGATTTCTGTGGCTTCTCGCTCATTCCAGACGCGATCGGCCTTCTTTTCGCCGTCTTCTGCGTCCTTTTTCCATTTGGGGTCAAACCACTTGCCGGCATAAATCCCCGCCTCGGCGCCAAAATTGGCATGGATTTCCCAATAATGTCGGCTGATGAATTTGCGAATCTGCTCTTCGCGTTCGACCACCACGGCCAAGGTGGGGGTTTGCACCCGACCGACCGTGGTCAGGAAGAAGCCCCCATCACGGGAATTGAAGGCCGTCATGGCCCGGGTGCCATTGATGCCGACCAGCCAGTCGGCTTCGCTGCGGCTGCGGGCGGCATTGGCCAAGCCTTGCATTTGGGCGTCGCTGCGCAATTTGTCAAAACCATCGCGGATGGCTTGCGGCGTCATGGACTGCAACCAAAGCCGCTTGACCGGCTTGCCCAGCGCCTGAAATTGGCCGGCCTTGGTGCTGCCGGCGTATTGCTCGATGAGCCGAAAAATCAACTCGCCTTCGCGGCCCGCGTCACAGGCGTTGATGAGGTCGGTCACGTCTTTGCGTTTGGCTTGTTTGACCACCGCATTCAGCCGGGTTTTGGTTTTGTCGACCGGTTTGAGGTCAAAGAAGGGCGGAATCACGGGCAAATTGGCAAAGCTCCATTTGCCGCGCTTCACGTCGAATTGCTCGGGCGCTTGAATTTCGACCAAATGCCCCACGGCGCTGGTCACCACGTACTGGTCGTTCTCAAAGTGTTCGTCGTGTTTTTCAAACTTGCCGCTGCTGGGCGTCAAGGCCCGCACGATGTCTTGTGCCACCGAGGGTTTTTCTGCGATCACCAATGTTTTGGTCATTCCATTCTTTCTTTCAAGCCGGCGCGCGCCCTCGAAGTGGGGCTGCACGGGGGCTTCTACAATCGGTCTGTCTTTTGTCGATCAATTGCCTGACCTGTGTTCAAAAAACACCGGAGAGGCCTTGATTCTGCGTCGGGTTAATTTCCCATTTCCTTTTTTTAAGTTAACAGATTTTTGAGTCATGGCTAAAAAACCGGTTTCGATCACAGGTCGTCGCATCCAAGTTCGGCGCTCAGGTGTGCATGGCAAGGGCGTCTTTGCGGTGGCCGATATTGCCGAGGGCGAGACCCTGATCGAGTACACCGGCGAAGTGATTTCGTGGCAAGAGGCGCAAGACCGCCACCCCCACGATCCGCAAGACCCGAACCACACGTTTTATTTCCACGTAGACGACGACCGGGTGATTGACGCGCTGTTTGGCGGAAATTCCTCCCGTTGGATCAACCACAGCTGCGATCCGAATTGCATCGCCGACGAAGAAGACGGCCGCATCTTCATCCGTGCTTTGCGCAACATTGCCGCCGGGGATGAGTTGAATTACGACTACGGCCTGATCATTTCCGAGCGCTACACGCCCAAATTGAAAGCCGAATACCCTTGCTGGTGCGGCGCACCCCAATGCCGTGGCACCCTGCTCTCGCCCAAACGCCGACCGGCTGCGCCAAAGTTGGCCAAGAAAAAGGCCAAGACCAAGACCAAGGCCAAGGCTGCTTGATGTCGACTGCGCTGACTTCGCCAACGCTACAAGGGGCTGCCGAATCGCTATGGGAGCAACTCAGCCCCGCTTGGCCTGGCTTCACGGTCGAGGTGTTGCCCGAGATCGACTCGACCAACACCGAGTTGTTGCGACGCTTCAAAGCCCAAACGCAGGGCGCTGAACCCACGCTCCTGCTGGCTGAAC
>Ga0208381_1000183_pt1 | contig 24687 bp, 28 predicted proteins | sample CryBogCBE13Jul09_FD_184572 | JGI IMG/M metagenome (GOLD analysis project Ga0208381, IMG submission 184572) | Freshwater microbial communities from Crystal Bog, Wisconsin, USA - CBE13Jul09 (SPAdes) (version 2) | ecosystem: Environmental > Aquatic > Freshwater > Lake | place: Crystal Bog...
ACTCACTTGCGATTCGTTTACTCACTTGCGATTCGTTTACTCACTTGCGATTCGTTTACTCACTTGCGATTCGTTTACTCACTTGCGATTCGTTTACTGTGTTTACTCCGAAAGATTCGCACCCATTATGGAATCCTGGTAAGAAGCACCCTTCTTCTTACCGGCTGCACTTCCGTTACCACCCTTCATGCACCCCTTTCCACAGTGCATGCTCATCAGGAAATACAGAGCAAGGCCGAACAGAGTGGCGTGTAGTGCCATACCGGTTGGATGGGGCAGACCCTCGACGGTTGCAATCAGTGGACCGAAAACCTTGCGGATAATCTTATATGTCATCGGGCTGGAGAAGATCAGGAAGAGAATGACAAACTTGATGGTGTGCATCAGTTTAACTTTTGGGGATGGGCACCAGCAGTGAGACATTTATTATTGCTGAAGATTTTTATTCGTATAAAAGATTTTTTCCTCTTGAAAATGCTTTACCAATACCCCTGACTGCTCCACGACCTACATTTCCAAGTCTCTGTCTGAATCCGCGTTTTTGATTATTATACATTTTTCCAGGGTTTAAATTTACAGTGTTATTTTGTGTTTTTGTACGGTTTATTCGTTTTTGTGCATTATTAAAGAAACTACCTATAAGCGGTCCTTTATTGTTAGGCATCTGTCTTTTATTTTTTCGTATTAGATTATTTGATTCGGGAACTCCTATTGTATTTACCAATCTATTTTTGGAATTTTGATTTATAGAATTATTTTTAAGAATATATTCTATAATTTTCTGTTTATTGTTACCCACCTTTGATCGTATACCAGCAATGGTCAATGCATTTTTTGAAGGTCCGGTTGGTCTATTTGGGAGTGGTGGAGGTTCATTCAATATAGCTGCAGCTTGATTATTCTTAGCCCTTGCAGTATTTGTATCACCTGCAATCGCAGCAGCTTCAGCTTGTTTTGTGTTGTTTATTGCTTGTTGCACAGCTGGAGTCTTTGGTAAACCAAAAGCTTTATTTCTAAGTCTTCTTGCTCTTGAGAGTTGATTGGCTACACCTCCTCTGATACGGTTCATTAATGAATTTGTTACGAGAGGAGCCTGAGAAGGCGTCGCACCAGTCTGATTTCTCCAACTGATGATAATTTTGTTCATCGCATTTTTAACCTGTGAAGCATTGCTCAGATTCGTCTTGGTGTAATTTACTATAGCTTTTTTAAGATTAACATTTTTCTGATTAACACTACCGAAGAAGCCCATCTTTTGTAATTATCAAAGATTAAAGAATTGAAACTATTATATATCAAGAAGCAATGACGGCTCAGATGTTCAACACTTTCGATCCTTCTGCACTCGTTTTTTCCGACATGAAGCGAAACGCGAGTGGAGGCAAGACTGTCTATATCAAGCGCACCGGTGGAGTGGCGGCACTTTTCGAGCTCCCTGAGCTGCGCGCTCCATTTGGTCTGAGCAGCTACACTGACACCAAGACGAACAAGACCAGTTACAGTGTAGATCTGTCACTTGACAATACCCAAGTGGCGGAGTTTTTCACCAACATTGAGCAGCGTGTTCTTGACACGGTCATGAGTCATTGTGACGAGTACCTAGGCAAGACGTATTCTCTTGATGTCATCAAGAGTGCTCTGTTCAAGAGTTGCGTCCGTGAGTCGAAGGAGCCTGGAAAGTATGCTCCGACCCTGAAGCTCAAGGTGCTCGTTGACAAGAATGGTGGATTTATTCCTCTGGCGTATGACAGTGATCGCACCCAGATTCCACTAGATCAGATTCAGAAGGGTCAGCGCATCCGAACCATTGTAGATGTTAATCAGATTTGGATCGTGGATAACAAGTTTGGAATTACCGTTCGCCTTGTGCAGCTGATGGCTTTTCCCATGAATAGTCTCCCAGCATGTGCGTTCAGTGAGCCAGATGTTGTTGAGGACGAGGACGAGGAGTAGAAAGATCTTGTCAAATAGTAATAGATGGAGTTTGTAAAACGTTCCAAGAATCCTAGATATGAATATAGTATGCATCGTAAATTATATAATGAATTTCCCAGTTTTGTCACTCGACCCCTTCGTCTCAAAGGTAATAAGATTCACATGAAATATTACAAGAACAAATCTCTGAAACAATACCTGTCGTCGCGTAAATCTGCACCCAATGTTCTCTCGATTGTACGAAAAGTGAAGAGAATGATTAATTCAATCCAAAGAAGATTTCCTTTATTTAGACACAATGATCTCCATATAGGTAATATCATTGTTGAAAGTAAAGGGAAACTTCGTTTCACTGATTTTGAATTGACTCGTTTACAGGGAAGAGTCCCAAAAATTATACCCTCATTCGGGGTGACAAATAGACATAATCCAAGATATGATTTTCATTGTTTCCTGAATTCACTGCGTTCTTTTATGATTCGCAATAAACGTCCTGTGGGAATACTCAATAAGTTGTTACCACCTGGATACAGGGGAAAGAATGGTAAATATGTAAAGAACGGTAGACTTACATCTTGAAGATGGAGATGGCGAATGCGAGCAGGAACACGTCAACATATGACTTGACGCCGGTGCCCTGGATGGGACGGAAGATGGTGATGTACTTGGTCAGCGTGGAGTTCCACAGATACTTTAATATAAAGGTAATGATGAACAGGTACAGAAGAAACACTATGATGTTATAAATCAGATCGGTTGCTGAGCGAGAAGAAAGAATACCCTGCATTTTAATAGTTGCTAATAAAATAAATGAGAAGGACGACTTTGAAAAAAAAGTCGTCTTTGCCCCTTTCTGGATCCGAGCCAGTCTTTAAGTATTCTGTATGGGGTGATGTTGGAAAAAACCGGGACAATTGTTACGATTATGCATTTGGTGATGATGCGCCAAGAAATCAAAAGAGCGTTCCTGGAAACCACTCTGGTAACCGATTCAAAAACTCAAACTTCACCTCCTGTACCGGAATTGCCAAGAGAGTTCTCGCTGATAACCCTGGAAATGTTTACAAGTGCAAAAACCCCAACAAGGTTTGTAAAAGGGGGTTTTATAAGGTGATGAATTTTGTAGCCCCCACCAACATATATGGCAACTCTACTGGAGATTTCCATTGGTATAGACAAAATAAAGCAGTGAGATACAAGATAAAGGCTGGAGACACCATCGCCGGACTTGCGCGTTTTTTCAAAGTGACACCATACGTCATCAAAAAGGCAATGCTACGTAAAACAAGACCTTCTTCAAACAATGATGGAAAGATTGCCAATCGAAATGTGAGCTTTCCACAAGCTGGTCCCAAACTGCGCCCTGGAAGCGTCATAACATTTCCAATAAACTTATGGAGCCACAAGCAAGGATGGGCAACCGGACCACTCTTGGTTGATGCTAAAAATAAGGTTATTACGGACCCGAGAAGGGCGGCTCGGAAATATGGTTACAATTACTCCAAATTCTGCAGTGCCTATTGTGTGCGTGCTGGAAAGGTTGTCACGGGAAATCCAATTTCCTGAAGAATATGCCTGATGTCATCCTCAACCTGTGTATTAAATTGAATGTCAGTCACGTAGTCTGCCAAGTTGGTTTCGATTCCAAACATTGTGTTTATGGTTGTTAGATTGTTGCTCACCAGATTTGCATCTATACCTATTGGTTCTATGCGTATCCGTACATTATATGTAGTAATTTCAATGGGAACTCTACACTGAGGGCATGTGTTGTGTTTCTTTTTCCATTTCTCTATACACTTGGTGTGATAAATATGAACACAGTTGTTCAACTTCTTACTGTTCGTATTGTTCATAGGGGCTAAGCATATACTGCATGGTTCACCTGAGTGTTTACAGCATTTGCCGTCATCTTTGCTCTTGAGTTTACATCTCTCACCTGATAATGTGAGTGCTGAGCATCGATCATCCATTAGAGTATTATTATAAATTAATAATCACGAAATCTCTCCAGTCGGTGTCTGAGTCTCGTAATTTCCGCCTCGAGTGTGCGTATTGCATCTGCATATCTTTCACCAACAATATCATCAAGGGCCTTTTTAAAGACTACAAACTTATCTGCATCTTGTGTAGCTCTGCACACTGGACAAACGTCAGAGTGAAGATACCATTGAGTTATGCACTGTTCGTGAAAGATGTGCATACAATTTGTAGGGTACCTGGTTGCAACCTGTTCAAAACAGATGGCACAGTTATCCTTTGGTTTATGCCATTGACAATTCTCAGAACGTTTACATTTCGATCCAGAGAGTGTCAATCCTGTACATTTATTCATCCTAATATATCCCGAATCTTATTATTAATTTTATCAGGGCTCAATGTCCCATCGATGATGTGGACCCCCTTCTTCTTTCTGATGTAATCAATGTAATAGAGACCCACCTTTCGAAGGTACTCCAATGTTATTTTAGAATCTCCATCCTGACGTCGGTGTGCAAGTCGTTCGAAGCAAATTTCAGGGGGTGTAAAGATGTAAATGTAAACATCTGGTGACCAACCATTCATTTCCCAAAAGTACTTGTATACGGTATCCTCCTCCTTGGAGACTGTTTCGTCATCTACAAACATTTTCCAAAAGACATCCCTTGATGATTCTGGAGACCTTTCAAAAATTTTAAAGTCGTTTTTGTGTGTGTGAAATGATTTCAGAATTGCAAACTGTAACAAAAGTGCCCAACGCTTCGGGTCACTGTAAAACAACTCAAGGGGCCAATCATATATTCTTTCAGATAATACGGAGTACCCTTGTTTTGCCAACATGTCAAACTGTGTAGATTTTCCTGATGCTATGTTACCATCTATGACGACTCGACTCGGTGAGTCGCTCATCCCTACTTAGGTACTTGAAAGTCTTCTTTATAATCAAAAACGGAGCACTTTGGCTGTGGGAAGAATGATTCTGGATCAAGGTTCTGAAGAAACGTGCGATACTTTGTAGAGTCATCATATGGATTCAGATGAGCAGTCTCCATCAGAAGTGTATCGTTGTAAATTCTGGTGGATAAGTAATTGGTGCACCTGGAATCAGCCATACCCATGCGCGTAGACATTTATTCTTTACCAAGATTTAATATCACGTACTTCATCCCTCCAATATTCATCAAAAGAAAATCCCATGAAATTTGGAAAAACATCAATGTCCTCTGTACTTTTCATTCGTGTACCCGAGTCTGACTTGATGGTTTTGAGAATAAAACGATATGCTGCTATAATCTCTCTCAAGTTGACTGCTCCTGTAACTATTATTTTACCAGAACTGAAAATGCTCGCTGTAATCATCTTCATACCTGGTTCGGGTTGAAATTTAACCTTTACAGCAGAATACGTCTCAGGATTGAACGTCACCACGGCACCAGTTGCCTTCATGGAGGAGATTATACGAGACAAATTCAATACCGAGTTGATTGAAAAATTTGTATTTATCATCACTATCCTACATTCGTCACATCTGACATTATCGAGACCAAATATTTTATTAAAGATGGCACACAACTGCTTTATGGTTCGGTTGCAATCATTAATATTCGAGCACCCTGTGATGTGTATGGTGCAATTTGGGAAAATTTTTATAGATTTTTTGGAATATACATCGGTGTACTCAACTGTGGCTTGGTTATAAAAACCATTTTCTTTCAGAGACCACACAAAAACACCCACCCCATTCCTCTTGACAATTTGTTTCCTCTTGAAAGCTTCTCGAATCTTCTCCATGTCTATCAAGTCGGTTCCACAATGAATTTTAGTGAGGGCTGTTATCGTTGTTATCCTGATAAAAGAGGGACACGGATTCATGGTTTTCGATGCATCATCGTGAATTTCCAATAAAGACTTTATATAACTCTTTGTGTCGTTCATTTAAAAGCAAAGACTCTTTTAAGCCTCCTTTTTGGTCTTATGTCACGGATCAAACGCTTTTCGTAAAACTTTTTGTACCTGAAAACCTTTCGCTTATTTCCTAATATACTTTTAATGCGTTTCTTTTTTAACATGTGCACACTTCTCTTTAAAATATTCAACCCAAGTCCCGGGAAAATCACATCACCTTTTTTGTGATGATGGATATATTTTCTCACAGGGACAACGGGGACAACGGGGACAACGGGAACTTCGTTCCTGTTCCTGTTCCTGTTCCTGGCCTCATTCAAATTTCTTGAAATATTCAAATTTTCCTTCACGGGGACCACCGGGACAACGGGGACTCCGTTCCTGTTCCCAGTCAAATTTCTTGAAATTTTTAAATTATTCCCAGGTGACGACCCACCTAAACTTCTTGAAATTTTTAAATTTTCAGAGGAACCACCTCCACCGCCACTTTCACTCAGTCTTGGTCCTCTCAGATTACCATTTTCCCTAGATGACGATTCGCCCAAACTTCTTGAAATTCTAAGGTTACCTCCCCCTCCATTGAATCTGGGACCCCCTGGACCTCCGTTGAATCTGGGACCCCCTGGACCCCCGTTGAATCTGGGACCCCCTGGACCCCCGTTGAATCTGGGACCCCCGTTGAATCTGGGACCCCCTGGACCTCCGTTACCAGGTCCAGGTTTTGCGTTTCTCAGGTACCTAGAAACTTTATTAGCCAGCCCTTGGTTTCTTGTGTTTGTTAAAGGTTCTTTGAAAGATCCAGAGTTTGATGGAGGTTCTTTGAAGGATCCAGAGTTTGATGGAGGTTCTTTGAAGGATCCAGAGTTTGATGGAGATCTTTGGTTTCTCAGGTACCTAGAAACCCCTTGATTTCTTGTGTTTGTTAAAGACCCAGAGTTTGATGGAGATCTTTGGTTTCTCAGGTACCTAGAAACCCCTTGATTTCTTGTGTTTGTTAAAGACCCAGAGTTTGATGGAGGTTCTTTGAAGGATCCAGAGTTTGATGGAGGTCTTTGGTTTCTCAGGTACCTAGAAACTTTATTAGCCAACCCTTGATTTCTTGTGTTTCTTAAAGACCCAGAGTTTGATGGAGGTTCTTTGAAGGATCCATAGTTTGATGGAGGTCTTTGGTTTCTCAGGTACCTAGAAACTTTATTAGCCAACCCTTGATTTCTTGTGTTTGTTAAAGACCCAGAGTTTGATGGAGGTCTTTGGTTTCTCAGGTACCTAGAAACCCCTTGATTTCTTGTGTTTGAAGGCCCAGGTCCAGGTTTTGCGTTTCTCAGGTACCTAGAAACCCCTTGATTTCTTGTGTTCCGTGCGTTTCTCAGATATCTTACTGTTTTATTGGCCAAATCTACATTAGGGTGAGACACACTCATAATTTAAAATATGAATTTATAATAAATGATGGCAATTGGTTCCAGAGCTGAAGTCCTCCATGGCAAAGCTAAACATACTACAGGTGGCCTTGAGAAAAAGGACCTGAAGCTGGTTAAAAAGACTGGTGAGATTGTATCTAAAGACAAATCTAAACAGGGTAAGAAGAATGACTGGGCCTCAGCCACCAAAAAAGCCTATGCTGAGATGAAACGCACTGGAATAATAACAGCAAAGGATGGTCTCATCAAAATGAACATCGGTGTAAAGGGAAAGCAGCTGTACGATCTTGCTACTTATTACCATTCACTGTGAATCCACACCCCTCTGGAATACTCACAATCTGATATGCTTTACACACGAGTCCATAACGATCTTTGAATGGTCCATACTTTTTTGAAACCTCCATTTTTACATAAACTTTACTGTTTGCAATTGAAGGTGGATCCATCAGATACTTTCTATCCTTATCGAAATATTGAGTGAATCCATCCACCACCTTCAAGTTTATTGTTGAATTTTCAAGAGAAATCACCGAATCATAGGGCTCAATCTTACCCAGATGTTCTTCGAGCTTCTGGAACCAGCTAAAAAACGACTCGTCGGTCAAGGTCAAGTGCACAGAAAGCCTCGACCATTCGGATACACCTATATCAGTGTATCCCATTGGTATCTGAAACCTCAGTGGATCCCCGTTATATGTTACATTATCCTTTTCATCCACATGGATGCAACCAAAATCTACATCATTCCACATTGAATGATTATAACTCTTTACCTTTAAGACCCACAACTCATGCACCCGGGTTCAAAGCGACAAACAGGCACAGTAACCTGAATCGGTTTCGCCTTGGGTCGAGTCCTCAGATAATACATACCCGTCTTGAGACCTTGTTTCCAGGTGTACATGTGAATGCTGGACATTTTTGCAATGCTTGGATCCTCCACAAAAAGATTCATACTCTGAGATTGACATATATATGCACCGCGGTCTCGAGCTTGTTCGATAATCACCTTTTGGCTCAATTCCCATGACGTTTTGAAAATCTTTTTAATCTCATCAGAAATTTCGGGAATATTCTGGATCGACCCCCCGTGTTCTATAATCTTATTCTTCATCTGGGGCGTCCACGCATCACCCAGAGCCTTGATCAAGTGTTTATTCACCACCACAAATTCACCAGCCAGGGTTCTACGAAGATAAATATTGGTTGTGTATGGTTCAAAACACTCGTTATTCCCTAGAACCTGTGAAGTTGTTGCAGTTGGCATCGGTGCCAAGAGAAGAGAATTTCTAAGACCGGTTTGACGAACCTTTGTCCTCATTTCATCCCAGTTATACCTTGAATTATCGGGAACTCGTCCAGCGAGATCAAATTGAAGAAGACCCTCTGATGCCGGTGACCCACCAAATGATGCATACACCCCGTTTTCCCGTGCAAGTTCTACACTCCTCTCCAGGGCGCCATGATAGATGGTTTCAAAAATGTCACTATTGAGTTTATACGCCTCTTTGGAATCAAATGGGTGTCCAAAAAGCATGTAAACATCAGCGAGGCCTTGGACACCTATACCGATGGGACGATTCTTCTGGTTTGAATAGGACCCCTTTTCAACCGGGTAAAAGTTGTGGTCGATGACATTGTTTAGGTTGGTGACGAGTTGTTTCGAAACTTCATGGAGCCTCTTGAAGTCAAATTCTTCTGAATTGGGCCCATCCACAAAAGAAGGAAGAGAAATGCTCGCCAAGTTGCACACTGCAATTTCGTCTTCCGAGGTGTACTCCATGATCTCGGTACATTGTCCCGTGAGTAAACCGTTGAATACACCAAGATGTTTTTTCGGTTCAGTAAAGCAAAATGTAGGTGAAATTCTACCAGTGTATATTACACTTAGTACTTTTGGGAATCTTTCGTCGGTATCAAGTTTTATCAACTCATCCCCAACTTGTAGATCCTTGGCCATTGTTTCATGAGTACCATCTTTCAACCAAAACTTATGTTCCGGTGTGCACTCTAGAAATGTTCCAGTATCGACTTCTACTCGAATAAGTTCTGAAGCATCTGATGTCTTTTTGATTTGAACACTGGACCACTCGGTTCCGTTCCAAACATTTACATTTTTATTTTCAAGAGTTGAAATTGGCAAATATCCATTATCAGTTAGAATTGGAGTTTCTGGGGCAACACACAAGTTTGACCCCTTGAGTGTCCCCAGATTTCTTTGATTTGAGCGCGCATTGCATGTATCCTTGTAAAGCATATATGGAGTTCCTGTTTCAATTTGAGACTTGATGATTGCATTCCAGATTGTGGAAGCTGGGACCATCTTTCGTTGACGACCCTCCTTGATATATTGGTTATACAAAATCTCAAATGATTCCCCGTAAACGTCAGAGAGTCCCGGAGCCTCATCGGGGCAAAAAAGAGCCCATTCTCCATTTGACTCTACAGTCTTCATGAAAAGATCTGGAATCCATAGAGCTGTAAAAAGATCTCGACACCGCGCCTCCTCATCCCCTTGGTTCAGACGAAGTTCAAGAAAATCAAAAATGTCTGCGTGCCATGGCTCTAGATACACAGCAAATGAACCTTTGCGCGCCCCCGAGTTGTGAACGAGACCCATGTCGGTGGTGTAATTGTGATTATCTTGGATACTCAGATCATATACATACCCTTCATATTGTTCGGTTTCGATGGTTCGTATGCGAGACCATAACATATTTTGATATGTGAAAAACTTGATTGTCGTTGAATACTCAATCGAATCTCCAAGGATTGGTTGCAAATTTTCATGTTTTGGAATTCTTATAGAATATCCATCCTTTTTCTTGCAACCACCAGACAGTATACCCATTCGAGACAACATATAGCGCATGGAAAATGCTACATTCTTTGAAGTGGTTGTGATGCCACCATCAGTCTCCATGAGACCCTTGATCAACTCATTCTGTTTTTCAAGTGGAAGATTGAGAAACCTCGAATCAATCTTCTTCACCTTGTTATTGTCATAAATCATATCACGGATTAATGGAATCTTGTCAATATTTCCAGACCACCGAATCGACAACACATCCTCCCTCGATGCAACCCAATAATGAACATTTCTCTTGGTTAGAAAGGATTTTACAAATTCAAAAGTTTTCATCTTTTTCAATCCAACCGATACTCCAAATTCATTCTTTGTAGTGTGACCGTCTCCAATGATTATACCATACAAACGGAAAAATTCAGGCTCTTCATCAAAATCAATAACTTGCGTTGGTATCGGAAATCCAACATAGTCTCCAACTTTGAGTGTATTGGCAGCCACAAATGATGGTTTTATGATTTTCTTCTCAAGTCGGTTTCTAATCACATCAAAATTCAACATTTTTGCTTGGTTCGTCAATGCGTAAATATTATGTTCACCGGTAACCCTGGTTGGTTCAAAACTGTGATTTATGCGAATCTTTAGAATATTTTTATTTACATGATTTCTGAAAATCTCACAAACGCATTTGTCGCTACCGTCTATTGTGATGACATTATCCCCCGTAACAATCTGATCAATATGCTTCGGTCCATTTATAGTGTACACGATCGTCTCAGGTGTAAAACACTGGTTTACATATCGTGCCGTATTATTGAAAACCCTGAGCATAGGAATAATCCCATCAGAACGTCCATTTGTTCCCCTGATTTTTGATCCACTGGCTCGAACATCCTGAATATGGATCCCAATACCCCCACCGTGTTTTGAAATCTGAGCACATTCTCCAAGTGTATTGTAAATTCCGGTTATACTGTCGCTCTCAATTTGTGTCAAGAAACAAGAACTCATCTGAGGCTTTAATTTTCCAGCATTGATCATGGTTGGAGTTGCGTGAATAAACTGTTTCGTTGACATCATCTCGTATGTTTTGAGAACTTCTGGAATGTTTGATCGATGAATTCCAAGAGCTACACGCATAAACATGTACCCAGGAGTTTCACCAGGAGCCAAATAAATCTTCTCCATGGTTTTCAAACCAAAATACCCAAAGAGATTATCACGATCCTTCTTCACAATGAGTTTCTTGGCATTCTTAGATGCAATTTCAATAATCTCAGGGTCAATGAGAGTATTCATCCTGAGACACTCCAGCAGAGTCTTTGGTGATTTTTTGTGCATATTGCTCACATAGATTCGAGTGGCACAGAGTTCATAATCAGGATGTTCTGTTGACATGTTAGCTGCAACATCGGCTGAAATTTCATCAATTTGAATTGTGCTTATACCATCTATAATCTGACTCATTGTCTTTTGAGTAATCTTTTCAGGTGAAACCTGGAGTCCCGCACAAAGTGTCTTTATCCTACGTGTAACCTTGTCGAACGAAAGATCCTCATATTTTCCTGAGCGCTTCAGAACCCTCATTTGTTTAGTAGAGATTCTTATTTTTAAATGTCCGTCCAAAGTAATACCATGAGATTCTCTCAGACTCCAAGTCCTCTCAGTGATGCATTCTTCTCAGATGATAACCAAAAGAATTTACAAAACTCAATTGCTTCAACTGTGAATTTAACCAGCGGGTACCACATTGGCCCCCAGAACCCCAATGATCTCCTGGCAATCATGGGTAAATCTTACACCGATATTCGAGGTGACACGGAGAAGAATGTCGATCAGCAGGTTTCTATGATGAATCAGAGCGTGGTTTCACAAGCTGTCAGAATGATTGTCAACGGTATAAAGAGTGACTTGCATTATCTCAATGACATATCAAAATTGCCAGTTCCACCGGATCTTCCCAAGAATACGAGCATATATGGCACAAACTTGAACAGATAAAAAAGTCAGACGCTACAAGTGTAATATAATGAATGCTCTGAAAGATGAGACGGCTGCAATCTGCCAAGTAAAAGGGTGGGATAAAGTTCCGATTCAGAATGTATGGTTGCTCTTCACGGAGGAGATTGGTGAACTTGCTTCGGCAATCAGGCATCGAAAGAGAATGTATGCAAAATCAAAGAGGGCTGATAACGTGAAGAATGAAATGGGAGATGTTTTCAGTTACCTTTTTCAACTCTCACACATGTTGGATGTTGACTTGGATGATATGTGGAGGGAGCACAAGATGAAAATGGAGACGAAAACATATCTGGAGTAAGCCCGACAACGCAGTTGACAACAACGCAGTTGTTGGAATAAAATAATCATCCATAATAAATGACGAGCATGATGGCATGCGATGAAAATTTAAGAAATGCTATAAATCCGTATACAGCAACCGGTACATTTGGAGTCTCTTGGAATGGGGGGTACAAACCAGACGATTCACTGGAATATGTCAGGCCATATGACAACATTGTCAAACCCTCAATTGAAGATGACTTTGTGCCACCAATGTACATCACACCAAGCAACATCTATTTAAAGACACAGGAGGCACGACGTGATAATATAATGACGGGTGGAGTACCAACCCGCATTTATGAGGATCGTGTTTGTGAATTTCAAGAGACTCAATTGGAAGCAACCGCTCCACCACCAACCGCACCAAACGTGTTAAAGGAGTCAAGAGATGGTGATAATGACACCGGTATGGCCAATCTGCTTTTGTTTATCATAGTCGCACTTGCAACTATATTTTTAGTATCTTTGAAGCACAAATAGGTTCCAGTTTTAAATTCTCTCGTGAAAATTTAACCTTCTCCTCCATCTTGCTACAATTATGTATATCCATGTGAATACACCGACTACAGTATTCATTTTCACAATATTTACACTTTAGCTTGAAGAATTTTGTGCACTTTGGGCACTTTTTGTCCAAAGACGAGTCTTTGTCCAAAGACGCGTCTTTGTCTACCTGAAGACCCCGAACATCTCCCATCCTATATTTATATTGGGAATCACACATTTAAATATGCGTTCTACGTTATCTTCAAGAGACTTGTTGGTATATTTCCTCATATTGTCAGCTTCATCATGAAATGAAGTCCTATAAAATGATTCGTCCTCGTATGCTCGTCTGATGAAATCTTTGATAACCTCCACGAAGGTGCTCACAATTCCATAAATTTCCTCCTTCTTCTCACGCGCCTTTTCACGCCTGTGAAGTTCGGATTTGAAACTATCCTCGCTCATCTCCTTGAGTATATATTTTACACGGAGGTCCCTGTTCATATCACGCGCATCTCCTGGATTTATACGTGGAAGATACTGATGTTCAAGGTGTGAAATGACAGCATAAATTTTAGCCAAGACATTATCTTTCCCAGCCTTTGGATACCTTCTCAAGAATGAACTGTATCCAATATTTTCACCACACTCTTGAACCTCTGGAAGATTTGTATTAGCATGGGTTCGAAGATATTCGAAGTAGTGTGGATTATGTAGTTGACCCCTATCCACGATATTTCCAGTGACCCAATCAAATGCCGTGTGACACAATGTACAAAACATCTGAGGACACCCCGAAATCCTATAGATGAGAGCCATGCACTTGGGGCAATTTTTTGAATCGGACTTCATGAGTTTTATAGTCTCAACAGTGTCTGGGTTGCATGTGTGTTGGTCATCATTGCCCAAATTCGTCTCATTGCCCAACTGCGAGCAGTTGTTGTTCTTCTCCAAACAGTGCTCACACACCTGAATGTTACAAATTGCGCATTTCCAATCTGTAACCGACACAAACCCACGACACTCTTGATCAGGGCACGGAAAGTATCTCTTTGCAACAGTTTGAGACGATTTCTTCACACGAACCATATCCATATTATCAAGTCCAATCTCAGCCACATATTTAATCTTTTTCAAACGATGAATTTCATCCATGATTGAAAGATTGAATTCGATAGTGGCTTGATTATTCACCGGGTGCCCAAATTGTCGAGTTGTAATGATAATGTCTCTATCACACTCTTGAATAATTTTAGTCAACTCCCGGGTTCTTTTTACCCGTTGAGCAAATTCAATCGTCTCGGGTAAAAGAGCCTTTTCAAATTCAAAGAGAATATTCTCCCTATGATTTTTGTACAAACCGGTTACAAATCCAATACTGAAATTATCAACAAGATCCTTCTTTGTCCACTCCACTTTACAAGACATGCAAGAAGCTCTCATTGGTCGACTTGGATCCAAGATGAAAGTTTTGGTACACTTTACACATGATTTAAACTCACATTTTTTACACGTCACAAATGAGTTTCTTTTTGAGGCGCATATATCACACTCCATTCTTATTATGAAGGTTGATTTTTTTAAACTTAAGAAAATGAATCACTGGTATATAAATGGAGTTTCAGGTTATATCATGGGAAGGGAGGGACGAGACGGACAACTGCTCACAGTTGGGCAAGTTCGTGATCCACATCTTTGGAAGAACCATGGATGGAAAATCGGTTCACCTTGAAGTTCCTTGGAAACCCTATTTTTTTGTCAAGGGGAATCTGGGAGGCGGGAGACCGGTTGTCTCTCGAAAGGATCTATGGGGATTTCAAGCCGGTGCCAAACATTATTTTACCCAGATGGAGTTTGATACACTCAAGGAATTTCGCATGTCACAAAAACGGTACCAGGGGCGGCTTTACGAAGGAAACTTGGATCCGGTTTTGAGGTTTATGCACCGAACCGGAATCAATTCAACCGGATGGCTTCGAGTTTCAAACGGATCCCCGAATGTCTCCACGTCATCATCTTGTGATGTGGATCTGACTGCCGACTGGAAAGATCTCTCACCAATTGATTGTGACTTGATGGCTCCATTCAAAATCATGTCCCTTGATATTGAGTGTTATTCCGAAAATGGACAATTTCCCGATTCGAAAAAGGAGTCTGATGTCTGTTTTCAGATTGCAGTGACTACCAAGTCAAAGGGTGAATATATTGACAAGAGGGTCTTTGGAGTCCAGACCGAATTCCAAACCGAAAAGGAGATGCTCGAGGCTTTTGTGAAGCATCTCAAGAAGATTGACCCGGATGTCATTACTGGGTGGAATATATTCGGATTTGACTTGGAGTACATTTATAACCGAATGGTTTTCTGTGGATGTCGAGACTTTGTCTTGGGTCGTCTCTTTGACACCGGGGTGGAGATGAACATCAAGAATCTTTCTTCGAGTGCTCTCGGGAACAACACCTTAAAAATCATGAGAATTCTGGGACGGTACACTTTTGACATGTATCACGAGGTGAAGAGGGAGCACAAGTTTGAAAGTTTCAGTTTGAACAACGTATCCAAGATTGTGTTGAATGATCAAAAAAATGACATGCCGGTTCACGAAATCTTTTCGAGGTTTCGCACCGGAGTGGGACTTGAGGAGGTGGCGGATTATTGTCTCAAGGATACTGAACTTCCGCACGCAATCTCTGAGAAACTGTCACTTTTCCAAAATCTTGTGGAGATGGCCAAGGCGTGTTGGGTTCCCTTGTCTTTTCTGAGTGAAAGGGGGCAACAGATCAAAGTGTTTTCTCAGATGGCACAAGCTGCGCGCATCTTGGGTTTCATGATTCCGGTTCTCAAAAAGACGGATGATCAACAGAGTGGGTACCAAGGAGCGACGGTTCTCGAAGCTCAAACCGGGGCGTATTATGAACCAATCACCGGTCTTGACTTTGCATCCCTGTATCCATCAATCATGTGCGCTCATAATCTTTGTTATTCGACCCTCGTTCTCGATCCGAAATATCTGGGACTCCCCAATGTAAAATATGAGACGTTTGGGGAGTACACATTTGCAACCGAGATGGATGGAAAACCAACTGAAAGTCTTTTGCCTCACATCTTGGTGAATCTCAAAAAGTATCGCAAGAATGCCAAGGCGCTCATGGTTTCCAAACCGGAGATGTATGAAATTTACAACGGTCAACAGTTGGCGTATAAAATTTCTATGAATTCGGTGTATGGATTTACCGGAGCCACGAATGGCATCTTGCCACAGGTTGCAATTGCTTCGAGTGTAACCATGAGGGGTCGTCAGATGATTGAAGAGTCTAAGAATTACGTAGAAGCACACTTTCCCGGTGCAAAGGTGAGGTATGGTGACACGGATTCTATCATGGTTCAGTTTGCTGTGGAGGGAACAGTTGAGGAGAAGATTAAGAAATCGTGGGAACTTGGTGTCAAGGCTTCAAAAGAAATTACACAACTCTTCCCGAACCCAAACCAACTGGAACTCGAAAAGGTTTATTACCCATACGTCCTGTACTCCAAAAAGAGGTACGCAGCCAAGCTGTGGACACAAGGTGCCGATGGGGAGATGCACTGCAAGGACAAACTTGACGTGAAGGGTCTCCAGACTGTGAGGAGGGACTCTTGTCCCTACGCGAGGAGGATACTCACCGAGATTCTGGATGCGACCATGGAGTCAAGTGACCCGAGTGTTGCAATTCAGATTGCAAAACGCGCCAAGGAGGATCTCTTGGGTGGAAAGATTGAAAATGGAGAATTGATCATCACAAAGAGTTATCGAGGTGATGATTACAAAACGAAGATGCCACACGTCACCGTGGTTGAAAAGATGAAGCAACGAAATCCTGGTTCGGAGCCCCAGGTTGGCACTCGGGTCCCATTCATCATCATCAAAAACAACGAAAAGTTACTCTCTGACAAGGCGGAAGATCCGGTGTGGGCCCATGAGAATAAGATTGCGATTGATTACGTGTACTACTTTGAACACCAATTGGAGAAACCAATCTGTGACCTCTTGGAACCTCACGTTGGAAGCCACGCAAACATTTTTGAAAAAGCCAAGACGAGGAAAATTACCGAGTTCTTTGTTAAAAAATAAAAATGCCTATAAATAAATGCTATCGATCGAGATTCAAAATGCCATTGAACAAGAGATTGAGCAAAGGGTTCACGAGAGGATGGGTAATGTGCTAAAAATGATTTCAGACTCTTATAAGATTAGTTTTGATAGTTTACTGAAAGATGTAGCAACTATGAAAACTGGTGTGAGTGATGCGCCAAACAATATATGTTGTGGGGTTTTAAAAAATGGATGCAAGTGCAAAAACAAAACAAAGGGGGCTGAAAGGTACTGTAAACGTCACGAGTCTCAGAAACCTCCACCCCCAAGAAAGGCGTACAAGATTGAAACGAGTGAGAATTCCCCATTTCTTCAGGGATTAAAGAATTCCAAAGCAAAGAGAATAAATGTCGAAGACGGAGATTCTTCTCAAGTCACTTGACGAGTTTTTCCAAGAGGAGAAAAACTTTGAACAACTCAGAAACATTCTCATGAATCAACAAGTTTCCATGAGAAAGTTGGAATCTTTTGTAACCAAAAATAAACATCTGGTTCTTGACACCCCGTCAGGATCTAAACTTCATGTGAATATTGCGTATAAATCCTGTTTAAATGGATACTCGAAAAAACTCTTTGACCCATTCTGTCGAATGGAGAGAATCGAGTACAAAGGTCTCGTGACAACCATCGCCCAACTCAATTTTCTGAGATGGTGCATAAAGAATGGAATAGTTACTGCACTGAAACAACAGTGCCATACCCCCCAGAAAATACCAGTTGAGTGACTCCGTAATAATAAAACCAAAGTTGAAAAAATTTAACCAATTCGGCACTCAAGTTGTCGTTGAATGTTATAATCATGTTTGTGGTTTTGCTCGGGTATTTTGAAAAGTTTATGAAACCGTTATTGGTAGGGCTCTTTATATCATCACCGAAACAGTAAATGTATAAATTTTTATCCGGTACGGACAATCCGTGTTGCATGGGTTGACGATACGCATAGTAAAGATCATCTCTGATGCCAGAAACGATGTTTGCATTTTGAATAAAAATTTGTAGATTATTGAAAACTTGTTGATAATATTTCGTATTCCCTCGCCAGTCGGTATATGTGGTGTATGAGCGCACCAGATCGGTTATGTATCCATATGTGTACCTCTTTCTATAATCATATGTATATTGCGCCTTGTTTCTGATAAACCATATTATCATAGAGACGTTAAAGTTGGCAGTCAGGTTTATATTGGCATATGCATTTGTAAAATCAATGGGACTTTCTCTATAGTATTTGGGAATATTCACAGTGATTGGCGTGCTTGTGTAATATCTCTTTTCTTGTTTGGTTAAGAATATTGTATCATAAATGATGCTGACGTTTGTCAAATCAAATGGGGTTGCATAATCTGTGAACCATGACCCAGGGTTAAAGTAGATTCGAATATACACCTTTTGGTTCTTCATGGCACACAAGGGGAGATATCTCTGTTCGTTATTACAAAAGAAGAAACGCATCGGTATCAATAAATCAGATCCGTTTATCATTGGTTCGAGTGCAAGTATCTCATCGGCGCTCAAGAAAAGTTCGTTGTAAATTGTGAACCAATCAGAATCATATGTATCAACCAATATGTTGTCAAAATATAGTTCATATTTGTCCACCAACGCAACCCCTACACGGTCTATCAAATTTATATTGTATGGAAGAGTGCACTTTAAGTACATTTGACCTATGAGATCACCGGATTCACCCGGAACTATTTCACAGTTTACTATATTGTTCAAAAAGGGTCCACTGGTTAAATTAATCACCTTTTGAAAGATGGAAAAGTTGGTGTGTTGGAGAAGATTTGGGGTCCAATCGGTAAATTCTGAAAAGAGATATCTTTCCTGTGGACCAACTGCGGACAACCCGATAGCAGCCCCGGTTGCTAAAACTCGTATGGGTTCGGAGACACCTGGATCATCAACGAATAAAGAATCGGGTTCTTTGGGTTCCCAATCGAATATGTTTGAATTTGGAACCGGGTACAGGTCACCGTTGACTATTGTTAAATTATTCGAGGATAAATTCACCTTGTGATACAACCCAAGAGAATCCACCGTGTAATAGTTGTTGTCATTCAGTTTATAGAATCGAGTGTTTTTGTTGTCGGTGAGAGTTTGAACAATATGAGGTGGTTCAGTGGGTGTGGATGTGGGTGACGCACTCACGGTGTAATCCAAACATGGCACCCACAAACCCCAATTGATAAAAGGTTCCGTCTCACCTGGATTTATTGTATCCAAAGCTACGTAGTAATTATTATCCGAAGCAATCACTGTATCCCCTTGAGTATACAAACTCTTGGGGTCGAATAACCCCCGGTATACCACGGGTGAAGGTGGTGTGAAGGTGCATATTTTCCATTTGGTGGCGTCTTTGAAATTGGGGTGATCTCCAGGCATGTCTTTAAGTGCGAGATAGTAGTTTGAATTATAATAAGCCACTGACCCGGTGGGGACGTTATGGAACCTAAAGTAATCTGGGGTACCTATGAATAGAGTACCCACAGTCGGTTGAGTCGGTTTATAGTTCAAAACCGGTGTCCACGTATTCAAGTTTTTAAAAGTCGGGTAAACTGCTATGGATTTACGGATTGCAAAAAAGTACCCACCTGAAAATGAAATCACATCTCCCACGTTATATAAAACTTCATGTGTAAATTCACCTCTAAAGGGACCGTTGGGAATCGGTGGGGTATATTTTGGAAAGAGTGACCAATGTGTATCATCAGTGAATGGTTGTAATTCACCTTCTTTAATCGATATGTAATAATTCTTATCCGCAGGGTTATAAAATATATAATCTTTGGGGATGGTGAATCCTACGGGGTCTACGGTTCCCGCGTATACTGGACCAGATGACAATTGCTGCGCAATTGGACTGGGTGACAATTGCTGCGCAATTGGACTGAGTGTGCTGGGGGAGGGTGACAATTGCTGCGCAATTGTACTGAGTTGACTTGGACCCTGATATAAATTGGATGAATCAAATGTGACGTCACTCCCAAACCGGATCATGGGTGGATTGGTTTTATAGATTTCCAAACCGGCCCCATCTGGGAGATTGCTCAAGACAAATGCATTACTCAAAACAACCCGATTATAAACCGCTGTATAAACACTTGGATCTGGAAGTATCGATTTTACAGTCGCGCCACTCGGTATAGTCGTCGGTACACCTTTTCCATATTCGGTACTCACGATGAGTTGCATTCCTATAGTTCTGCTAGATCTTTCTTCCACATATCCGCAGTTGTGGTTTTGGAGAGTTCATCCAGTTGGGTTGTAAGTTTATTGATGTTTGAATTCATCTCGGAAATCTTCTCCTTGGTATACTCTTCGGTTCTGGTCTGAAGCATATCGATGGGTAAACTCATAGAGTCCAAGTCGCTTTTAATCTCATTACGAGGTCTCCCAAAAACTTTCAATTCTCCACTTATCACTGCGGATATAAACTTAATCTTATCATTCAATTCCTGAAGTTTAGCAATGATACTCTTCTTGATTGCCGCCTTTCTCAATTTATAGTATTGTAACCTGATTTTCGAATACTCAAAGAGAATCTCTTCGGGACTTGTAAATTTACGAATACCGGTTGGTGTCATGAGATACATGTTGGTTGTGTGAAGTATCTTTTTGGGACACGGAAAATCCGCATCTGAATACACCATGAATCTTGGATGTGTCTCGGTTGAATAATTTTCATAACGAAGACCAGATTCTTCTAGACTCTCCTTGAACTTTTGAGTCCACAAACCCGGTGGCAATTCTGTAATCTCATATTGATTTCCGCTTTTGGTGAGAATCCCTTCACATACCCAAGTGGTGTCATCCGTCTTGGTAATCTTCCCTGTGAATCCTCTGAACCACGGAGTCATTTTTTGCATCGGTTCCCTGTTCAAGATTCTAAGTATATTCGCCTTGATATCGTCAGGGTTATAAGGTGGAATCTTACACGAAAACCCGGTTCCGATACCCTCACAACCATTTACGAGGCACAATGGTAAGATTGGTACGTAAAAATCATCTTGTCCACCGATTCCATCATCCCGGGAGTCGAAGAGTTTTTTGGTATACGGTGCAAACTTGGTAAAGATGTAACGAACGCTGGCCGAGTCTGATCCACCCTCAAGGCGACTTCCAAATTGTCCACATGGTAAGAGCAAATTCATGTTGTTGGACCCTACAAAATCCTGAGCCAGTCCTATGATGGCACCTTGGAGACTCGTTTCACCGTGGTGATAATCGGTGTGCTCGGCGACATATCCAGAAAATTGACCAACATTAATCTCCTTCTCAAGGTTTCCCTTTTTCTTTCCGGCATAAATGATATTTCGTTGACTCGGTTTCAACCCGTCAGCCAAGTGTGGAATGCTTCGACGGATATCCTCCTCTGAAAATTTGATGAGATCGATGTTGATGAAATCAGAAACTCCCAACTTGGTGAGGTGTCCATAGTTTATGAATGGATGTTCTGTATCATTCATGTATTTCAAGAGCCAATCCTTTCTGTGTGACACGTGCGTCTTTGAAAAGGCTAGAAGCATAGCATCATCGGTTTGACGATCGCACTCAAACTTCACAGACAATTTATCAATCATCTTGAAATACTCTCGAGCCTCTGCCGACGTTGAAGTTCCAAGCCCCTTGTAATATTTGGTTGAGAGTCCGGGTTTTGGAGAAGATTTTTTAAACGCCTCCTCCGTGTAAAACCATTCTTGTCCCCTCTTTACAACCGGTGTCACCATGGAGTACACAAATCCTATACGGATCAAACTCGGCCAAAAAACATGAAACATGTTCAAGATGAGACCCTTGATGTGTGATCCATCTAGATCAGCGTCAGTCATGATGAGAATTTTACCGTACCGTAGCTTTTTGGTATTTTCATAATTCTCCCCCTGTTTCAAACCCAGAATCTGTTTGAGTTGTGTAAACTCCTTGTTCTTTTCCAAATTTTTAACCGCACTGTCCCTTACATTTTTTGGTTTCCCTCTCAGGGGAAAAACTCCATATTCGTTTCGACCAACGATTGACAACCCTGCAATTGCTAGAGCCTTGGCACTGAGACCTTCCGTCACAATCAATGTGCAACGTTCGGATTTTGCAGTTCCTGCCCAATTGGCATCATCCAATTCAGGGATTCCCTTAATCTTTGAATTCTTGGAACCATCTGATTTTTTGAGTTTGTTTGACTCCAGTTTAGAAAGTTCGTGATCGATGCCGGTTGCCAAAAGATCCTTGATGAATTTGGGTTTAAACTCGGGTCCATCTTTCAATATAGTCTCAAGTTCATTTTTGGTCTGAGAGGAAAACACCGGTTTATCTATGAGCACTTTTACAAAAACGACAAGATGTGGTTTCAATTGGGATGATCGCACCCCGATGAGTTTGGAAATTTCATTTACAATCAAGTCAACATGAGTTCCACCCCTTGATGTTCGTAGACCATTTACAAATGAATATTGTTTGAAACCGTCATCAGACTTTCCGACAATAACTTCCCAATTTTCATCCTTGTATTTTGAACTGGATTCAAGATTTGCATACTTTTCAAGAGATCCAGAAACCATCTCTCCATTGAAGTGCACTTTTGGAACCCAAAGACCGGTTTCAATAGTAATATTTCTAAGAGAATCGATATCAATTGGGGGAACCCTTGACATATCCGGTTCAAAATACACCGAGAATTTACCCGATTTTTTAGAATACTTTTTAATCTTGGGGGACCCACAGACACTCATGTTATTCTCCCATGTCTGAGTATACTCCAACCCATTTTCAGGGTCACATGAAGTTACAGTAAACTTTTTGGAAAATATATTGGTGAGCTTTGCACCGTATCCATTGCGTCCACCTGTGTATCTAGCTTGGTCTCCATCATCAAAGTTTGAAGAAGTTAAAAGATGACCAAAGATGAGTTCAATGAGCCATGTATCCTCCTCTTCGTGTTTGATGACTGGAATACATTTATTGTTTGTGATGGTGATTCCCTTTTCACCAACCGTAACCTCGATATGATTTGATTTAGAATCTCTCAAGTATTCATCTGAAGCATTCACAATAATTTCCTGAAATATCTTGTTGACAACATTTTCAATCGGACCTACATATGTGTCAGGGCGTGCCAAGATGTGTTCTCGGTGAGTAAACTTTCTCCACATTACTTAATATAGGTTGACTAAGTTTAATATACCATCAGGTATGAGTCTCTTGAGACCATTGTAAACAGTTTTTATCATCGAATTGGTGTGTATAACCTGAACCTCCTTCAATAGTTCGGTATTTTCATATCGTTTGGCAAGATATGTAACAGCTCGAGCAAAATAAACAAAGTTAAACTTGTGGATATTGATGCACTTGTCACAGTCTATCACCACAACTTGGTTGACTCGGTTCTCCCTCGTGTAATCGTTCAATTTTGATATTATTCCGGCATACAGTGGGAGTTTTTTATTATAATCTTCAGAGTTGATTGGTTGTTCTTTTATGTAATTGTCAGGTATAAATTCAATGACAAGTGTCTCCAGGTCCTTACGATATATCTTTAAACAGTCCACATTCATTCATCTTATAAATTAAATATCTTTTAATTATAAATGAGAGGTGAACAGTTGTACGTAATATTCTTTATAGTTATAGGAGCCTACCTCATTCTGAGCTCCCTCGATGTTGGGTTGACTACAGCAGCATCCAAGAATCCATCAAATATCATAAACGGAACCGATATTTGGACGAGGGTTCTTTTCGGGATGATTGCAGGTATCGGTATCATCTATCTATCAAATGTGGCGAATAATTAGTCGAAAAGAGTGTGAATACACTCTTTCTTACCAGACCCAATTAATTTATAAAGGAATAATAAATAATGGGTTCAGTAGATACATTAAAATTTTTCTCCATGGTGTGTGCCATCCTTTTATTTTTGAATTCAATATTCTCATTGATAAACAAAACCACCCCACCAGGGCAGAAACAATACCCCAATCAGAATGTAATCATCAGTATGATGTACATGATGATGGCAATCATACTCTTCTTCAGCGCAATGAACCTTGATAAAGGTGTCAGCATGGGGTCCAATTATTAAAATTTTATAATATAAATGAAAACGTTTGAAAGAATTCTATTATGGGGTATTGTTCTATTCACCTTCTTTCTCGCCTTTTCAAACTCCATGAAGAAATCAAACTTTGATTCTCCGACAATGTCTCTCATGGACCTCAAAGAGTTTGTAAATCTGAGTCCGGCTTTAAAGAGCGCGTACAACACTCTCATAGTACAGAAATTACTTCCTGGTATTGAAAACGTGGTTGATAAACAATACGCTGCATTGAGTGCACCTAACAAACAAAAATGGAATCAGGTGATGAATTCTAAAATTGATAACATGTTACATTCTATAGGTGCACAGAGTCCAAGCACACAGAGTCCAAGCACACAGATTTCATCTGTGGTCCCATCCCCCCCAAGCACACAGAGTCCAATTGCGCAGCAATTGTCATCCCCCCCAAGCACACAGAGTCCAATTGCGCAGCAATTGTCATCCCCCTCGAGCACACAGGTTTCACCTGTGGTCCCATCCCCTTCACCAAGCACACAGAGTCCAATTGCGCAGCAATTGTCATCCAGCACTATGATTGGTTCACCATTTCGTTAAATTTTTTTAGATCCATATAGGCGTTCCATGAAA
>Ga0208381_1000190_pt1 | contig 24424 bp, 19 predicted proteins | sample CryBogCBE13Jul09_FD_184572 | JGI IMG/M metagenome (GOLD analysis project Ga0208381, IMG submission 184572) | Freshwater microbial communities from Crystal Bog, Wisconsin, USA - CBE13Jul09 (SPAdes) (version 2) | ecosystem: Environmental > Aquatic > Freshwater > Lake | place: Crystal Bog...
TCCATGGCAAAATTCTGACAAACATACGAAAATCTTAGGAATGGATATCCGCAACTTCTTCATCCCTTTTTATTTTTGTGTAAAGAGTAAATGTCTTCGTATAGCGAATACTTGAACCGATTGAAACAAAGACTTCCGAACTATGTGGATACTCGCCCACATCGTGACGCAGGTCATCATACCGAGATTGTAAAACGACTGGCTGCCTCAGGAACATTGGAGGTTACGGCTCCAGTTCCAGCATGTACTCTTCCATTGAATGCTCCATCCACGGCATCGAACTCTGGATATTATCAAGGAAAATTACATAGAGTTCAGGATGCAAGCGCTTATGTTGCTTACACTTCTGGACAGGCTGTATCTCAGTCTTCTATGCCTGTTAATGCAAAAGCATCCCAGATACAAAATGTGTGCTACAGCAGCACCACCATTCCGGAACTTAATGATAAACTTGCGGCAGACACTCAATTAGCCGCAAAACAGGCCGAGAAGAATGCTTACCAACGAGGATATGCGACTGCCAACTGTCCTACTTGTGGTGGTATTTATGGACCTATGAAAGTCCAATTCGCATCTGGATGTAATTGTAGATTGACAACGGCACAAGCAGCAGGATATAAGAGTGTCGGTGCTCCAATTCATACAATTGAACCCAACGTTAATGTCGCTTAAACTCAAACCGTAAGTTAATACAATGCTGACGGTGTATACATACCGTATCCCGAAACCACCAAACTGTCTTGATGTTTCTGGATTACTGTTAGATGAATTGAAAGAATCAATCACCGCAATTGTCAATCATCAAAAACGATGTACTGTTTGGTTAGGATATCTGGACGGATGGATGTTGACACCAATGGAAGAGGTCATTCTAAGAAAGCTTTTGAGAAACTTTGACTGTATTGTGATTTCAAAATACCCACTCTCATTTTCACAGGCCTGGAAAAACGAAATCGTTTCTGTCTACAACGATTCCCTCAATGGACTCTCCAATATTAACGACAATGGTAGTGCTTTACACAATGGGTGTCCGCCTGGAAACGAACAAGTTAGTGGAGATACTCCCGCTGACCGACAAGATAATCAAAATAGAAAAACAGGGCGTGCTAAAAAGGGGCTCAAGCAAACGAGACTTAATCAAACACCGAGCGAAACAAGTACCTCGTAGAACAACGGGATTTGGTAACAACTCTATCACCCTTGTTATCCTTAGCAGTGGAGACGGTTCTCTCCCCGAGAAAGAAATAACCGTAAAAATATTCCAGAATGGAGTGTTTCATATTACTGGCGTTCTTGATGAGAAATATGACCGTCACGTTACTCAGTTACTTAAAGACCATATAACCAAAGAGTGTCCGGAAACAATTACAGAAGGAGAATGGAATCTTAATAATCGTCGTGTTGTTCTGATGAACTACAAGACGAAGATTATTGGAGTGGATAATATATCCAGAGATACACTGTACTCAACACTGCGAAAGAATAATATTAAAACAGTCTATGAACCCGCAGTCTATCCCGCAGTTAAAATCTATTTCCAAGACACGAAATGGATAGCAAAGGTATTCCGAACAGGACAAGTTATTCTTACTGGAATGACAACGCATGAAGAGTGTCATCAACTTGTGGAGAAATTGGCACCACTCGTTCAATTACCTTCACAAACGGTAATATAAAGTAACAATGCAAACAGCAAGAGAATTGACACCACAAGAAGTAGCAGAAGGAGAAAGAGGTATTCGTGATAAAGACTACTCTGCTACAGAAGTTCAGGCATTGGTAAGAAATATGGATGCTTCAAAAAAGAAACATTCAAAACACAGAAAAAATAAGGAGAAATATGAAGAGTTGTTGAAACAGGATAATCAGATTCTGTATTTCAACTACCCTTCACTTTTTAACTTGCATATGGAAGACAAGTTGGATGCCACTTTTTTTGAAATGTTGGCATTGAAGCGCCGAATTGAAAAAGGCGAGATCACTGCAGAACAGGCCAGTACAATTATCGGACAGAAACTATACCAAAAATTTATCCCTCATGCAATCGGGCAGGCACAAGCACCGACAAAGTCCATGTCATACGAGGACTACTACAAACAGTTTTCTGGCGATGAGAATAAATGACCGAGGCACATTATATCAAAGTAAAACAGTTGACCGATCGTCTTTTTAAGCGTTCTCAGGTTCAGCAACCGTCTCTTGTCGCTCAACCGGTGGTGGTACCGGTAGTGATTCCTTCAGTGACTGTTCAAGATCCTCAGGAAGAGGTGGTGGAGGAGGTAGTTTCAGTGTCTGAGCCCATTCCTGAAGTCGTTGAACAACCTGTTCTTCAGGAAGAGGTTCAAGAGGTAAGTGTTCCTGAGCAGCCAGTGGAATCGGAGCAGATTCCAGTTGAGTCTCTTCCGGAGCCGGAGCAGGTTCAGGAACCGGAGCAGGTTCCAGTTGAGTCTGTTCCTCAGACGGAGCCGGAACAACAGGAGTCTCAACCTCAGCCGGAGGTTGTGGAACCGGAGCAGGTTCCTCTTGAGTCTGTTCCTGAGCCGGTTCAGGTAGAGGAGCAGGCTGTTCCGTCAGTTGAGTCAGTCGTTCCTGAATCTTCTCCTCAAGAAGAACCTCAGCCTGAGATACCTGTTTCTCAACCTGTTGAACCTCAGCAGGAAGAACCTTCTCAATCTCTTGATACCCCTTCTCTAGAAACTCCTGAACAATTGAGTGAACCTCAGGACGAGCTTCTGCAATCTTCTGAGCCAGTTCAGACAGACGAGCATCCACCTGTTCCCGAAGTTCTTCCCGAACAGCCTCAAGAGTCTTCTCAACCTGAGGAACTTCCTGTTTCTGAACCCATCCAAATAGTCGTTGAAGAAATCTGCACGTGCACATGTTTATGTACTAGATGTAAGCATTGATTTAAACCGATTCGTTTTTAGAAAAAAACATCAACTCTTTTTTGATGTTTGAATCCGAACATGCTTAGCAGAGTATTTGTCACCTGCTTTAGTTTTCTTATCCTTTTTACTTTCTTGTCTCGTTTTTGGTTCTTTATAATCCATTGTATAGTACCAATAATTGTTATCTAATATAAATCCATTTTTTATACTACACTGTCTTCCGGAATAGAAATATTGGATGGTTTGTATCGAGTTGCAGTTGACATACGAATAGCACTTTGCAATGCAGGAGAGGGTGTGTATTTAAGTTTTTTGCCCTTTTCTGGGTCTATGGCGATGGTTGGAAGTGTAAACGAAGTCGCACCTATACTTTCTTCGGAAGAAGACGATGCTAATGATGCGTTTGGTGACCTTGGAGAAGTAGCAATGCGTTTCACGGATGTTGGTGGCTCTACATTCTCATCAGGTGGAAGTGGATAAGCAAGAATAGGATCTAGACCATTTGTTATCTCAGGTTTCTTCACATCGGGTGTATTATCTTCAAACTTGTCTTTGAACATCTGAATAATGTTGTCCGGAATAGCAGGACTGGTTTCATTCAATCGGTCCAAATCTTCCCGAATCGTCTTCAAAAAATCCTTTGCCAACATTCGCTCATTTCGTGGCAGTGCCAATTCTACCAGAATAAACCGATAAATCTTGTTGTAGGTAATGGAAGAAATACGATGAGCCTCTGCTCTTTTTGCCCACGAAAAATAACTGCTGACAGTGTTCAGAACACCGACAACCAACGACAAGCCTCCAAATCCCATATTAATGAACTTGCCCATAGCATCTCCGGATTCCAATCCCTGTGCACCGATAGACGCTGTTCCTGCTATGGTTGATAACACAATCACAGGAAGTGTAATCATAGTATTCAAACGATTGAACTTCTTCTCCGATTGAGTGTGCAGCCACGAAAAACACTCCGCTCTCTCTCCTTCTTCTGATATGATTCTTTCCAAATGTACGTTCCAAGTTATATCTCTGTTTCCAAATTCAGTATCATCATCAGGCTCATCCTTTCCCATTACTTTTCATGCGTAAAAAGTATTTTATTACACTCGCTACCAGACAGCAATGGAATATACGATTCGTCGTAGGTTGGGCGAATGGTTACAAAAAAAGCAGGAGTTGGAACAATGTCTGTTAAGTGATAAGACAACCAGAGTTGAGTGTCTTATCCTTCAAGAGCTCTTGATTAACTGTATAAAAATGATTGAAAAATATGAAGTTCAATTAGCAAGACTTGATAGAAGATTTAAGGTGAAGACGAATTGAATTCGGTTCGCAACTCTTCCATAATCTTTCCAAGTTGGTTCTTTCCAGCCCACTTGGATGGTGTTTTAGCCTTGTCCTTTTCTGGTGATGTACCGATTCCCCAGTATTTATCACGCGCATTCGCATATCCAATTGGACTGGCTTTTGTTTCGGACAAGACACTTCTGATTTCAGGATGCTGACTGAGTTTGGCCTTGATAGCAGCCTTCATTACACTGTCCTGTTTCTGTTCCCATTCCTCTTCCTTGAATCCAGAAATCTTCTTACCAAGTGCCTTCACTGATTTCGCAGAAGGTGTCTTGACGATGAGAGCAGCCATCTTTTCATCTCCGAATGCCTTTGCCTTTGCGTATTCGTATGCATGTTCAACTGTTGGAAACTTGATAGAATCCATCTGGAAAGGAGCGACATAGTCGTTGGATAACATACGGAAATTGCCCTTGCTTTCATCCGAACCGTTGAACAATATTGGTTCCACTTCCTCTTCTTTGGGTGTCTCTATCTTTACAATCTTTCGCTTGATAGTCTTGCCTTCTTCATCTTTGACCTCTTCAATCTTCTTCTCTTCTACAACCGGTTCTTCCTCTTTCACTGGTTCAGGTGCAGGTTTAGGTTTCTCACCTTTTCTGAAGGAGAAGCTGCGATGTAAGAATGAGAATTCTTGCTGTTCTTGTCCGAGAGTGATACCATTCTGACCTGCATAGTAATCTCCAAATGATTTCTCCTCTATCAACTCAAACCCTTCGGAAGCAAGTATTTCTTTCACTTTTTCAAATGGCACCAAATACTCTTTCTGTTCCTGTTCAAAGGTTTCCAGTTTTACACGAATCTCTTTTCCAAAGTCTTCCGTCCATCCATTGTCCTGATAGTCTTTCTTGAATTCACCGAAGATACCTTGATTACTTCGGAATACATGACTTTCTTTGTTCAGCAGCAGTGAATAGACTTTTTGACCGTCCAAACATGTGCCGAAGAATGTACCTTTTCCATACTTGGTAAGATTGCCAACAAATACACGGAAGGACTCTTCGCTTTCACATGCATAGTGAATTGCGAATTGGCATGAAATGGCATCAAAACTATTCAGACCATGGAACTGTTGCAGGTATTCGGTAGGGGCAGGTTCTGTTCCGTTGATAATCTTTAAGTAATGACCTTCCTGCTCTTCCAAGGATTGAGTCATATCTGCTTTGAAGAAGAGTCCTGGTGGAAGTTTTGAATCCTTGCGTTTCTTTTCAATATAACGAACACATAATCCCGATCGTGGAGCATTCAAATTAGAATCTGAGATATCAATGCCTACAACTTTTGAAGGCTGTGTTTTGATCCATTTCTGAATATCACCTCCTCTACCAACTGCAAGTTCCAGCAGAGTATCGCCTTTCTTGATGTTTGATTGATAGAGTGATTCTTTGATTCTGTTATGAAATCCTGCAACATCTAACCAGATACGATCCTTTCTTCCGAGTTCATCGCGATAATAGAGATCATCTTCAAAGGTATCATCAGGAGGATTGGATGCAATGTTGCGAATCATCTCGGTAGTAATTGGAACATGCATGGACTTCCAGATATTGTCTGCCACATTTATATCATTCCCAAATTGAGGTTCTCCTTTCACTCTGTACGAATAAGTTTTATCGTATCGTGTTCTTAGAATAGACCATCGTTTTGTCTCAGTATCATAGGCACATTCAATGATGGTATTGTCTTCAATTTTAGTGCCTGTCTTATCAACTGGAACACCACGTTCATTCACAGGAATCATGATATTGTGTGCAGTTGTGCTTCGTGGAATAGTAGGATAGAATGGAGATGGAACTCTATTCTGACTCTCTGATTTAACACGAATATCCTCTGGAACCTTTGGAGGATTGTATTCCCCTGTAATCGTTTCGCATGGATATAGAATCTCATTTCCAGGAGTGCGTGATACATAAAGGATTCCTTTCAGAACACGAGAATTCAATACAGGATCAAAGGATTCGCCAGGACTGAATCTAACAAGGAAATCAATTGAGTTCTGATCCGAAGGCTTCCATTTATAGACACGTAACCATGTCTTTCCCTTTCTGTCTTCCAGAGGAGCAACAGGTGATCCACGTGGTGTAAAGATGAGACCGTCTGTAGGATATCCGTAATCGGTATCCAGAATCTTTTGAATAGATTCTTGCATGACTACTCCATCGCCTGCACGAAACTCTTTTGCTTGAACGGAGAATGGTGGTGTGGATATCAGGGTTGAGAAATCAGATTTCAAGTCTTTATCCACAAATGCATGAATACATCCTAATCTAGATTTCAATGGATTTTTAAGAGTCTCTTCATCGGTTATCATCAACGGCAATGAACGAACATCCTTACCATGATAAGAATAGATATCAAAGACGCAGAATAGATTTTTGTCTTGCAAGTATTCACCATCTAAAATATCTCCGAAATGTTTATCATCATTTGCAGTGAGTCCAGTCCATGAAATCTGCATAGCAGGTGTGATAAGAACAACACGTCTGTCTCGCATAACTACCATAAAACAACGTTGTCCGTCTGCTTTCACTGTAACTGTATAGCCTTTCAGAATATTGTGAGGATTGTCCATGCGTCCATGTTTTCTTTCCATGGTTACAGGATTGATGAAGGTTGTATTCATCTTTCCAAATTCAATCTTATACCGTTGGATATCGGAACTCAATAATACGAATGGAGATTGTTGATATGCGGCTACCAATTTCTCCAATACACTCAGCATGGGTTTCAAGAGTTCATCTGCATTTCTATCTATCACTTCCACTTCCAATTCGTATTTGATTGGTTGTTTAAGAACTTCTGAGAATACAGTGTGTTCGCGTTTCTTGGACTTCACCATAGAGAAATCAATTCGGAAAAGCTTATCCGCAGTCGTCCATGATTTACGATGAATAATACGAACATGGGAATTTGGATCCATTGGCTTTCCAGAGAAGTCTTTACGTAATTGCTCTTCATGCCGAAGAGTGAGACGTGTATCCAAATCAGGAATCTCAATCATATCAGGTCCCTTTCGTGGATTCACATCATAATACTTTCTCTTTTTCTCAACATTGAGTGGCACGCCACGAAAACTGCTTGAAGTGCATACTTTGTGAATGTTCTCGGGTCCGGCAACAACCACACGAAGACCATCTGGATAGGTAAAGGTTGCGTAGTGCTGTTCTACTGCAACTCCATTTGATAATAATTCAATTGCCTTGACGATCCGATCTGAAACATCTTTAGTTTCAATCTGACCTATCAGAACTTTGAACTCAACTTCGGCTTGTTTATCTTTTTTAATGACCGAGAGCATCTCTCTCATCGGGTCAATAATTGACTTGGGTAAAAGAGTCTCCATCTGTTGACTTATTATTTACTTGGACTATGTTTGTCCGTTTTTAATCTTAGTCCTTTCTATTGCATCTGCTTCCATTCGCTTTCGTTGATCCAAGTAAAAAGTAACCATCTTCTGAATCTCTTCCAGACACTCATCTGTTAGATCATCCGATGACACAAGGACACCGCTCTTTGTCTTTGTGTAGTTCTCAGTGTATCTGCGAATAATTGAAAAAATCTGGAAGTGCTCCTGCGAGTCCAGTTTGTCAATCTGTTCTTTCAATAATTCTTTTTTAACTCTGTTCATTTGTTGTTGAGGGAGCATTCAATCTTACTCGTTTTTTACGTGTCTCAATTCCTGCAGATGGCTTTGTTTGATCCAGAGACACAGTCACCACTTTCTTTTCATTTTGATCAGAAGAGTCGGATACGGATGCTGCAATCATAGGAATACTGCTTTCTGCTTCCGGTGTCTTTGGAAGAGTATTGTCGTCTTTTACAAGAGTTCGGAGTTTTCCAAGAACAACAATACTGTCATCTCCTTGTTGAAATTTAGCACCCACGACCTCAAATTCCACTTCCTGACCTTCTTGAATATCGTCAAATTCAGACATTCCAATATGAAGATCGCGTGGAAGAAGAACCTTGATAGGAGGGGTCTCGGCATGAAGTCCGATTTTACTTCGGATATTGATTGCGGACTTGAATACTTGCCCTGGATGAGGCAGACATATATCTGCTTGAAACCGAACTGCATAGTCCAGACCTCCTTTGATTAGATTAGAGCGCCCAAGTGAATGCTCTACGATTACAATACTACGAGGTTGAATGTATCCTTCGGGAACACATATTCCTTCGTATTTAGTTTGAAGTTGTGCCAACAAACTCGCATAGATGTTGCGTTGAAGAAGTTTTGATTCTAAATGAACGTTGCGTGTTAATTCTCTTCGTTCAAAGAATGGATCCATGCTTGATTATTATCTTAGATAAATCAATTCGTTTTAAACGCCATACTTAACTTTTGTGCGTTCTTTTCTGAGAATATGACACTCAACTCTTCTGGTGTTACCCATTCGCAATTGGTCTGTTCTCTTAGCAGAAGTTCCATATAAATACACCAATCACTTCCAATCGCTGTAGGAATACCGTTTCCTGTTTTATCAATGGTCTTTGAAAGCATGAATACATGGGGCTTATCGTTTTTACCAGTGGCACATGCAATAGGTTCAAAGCGTTTTCCAGTCTTTGGAATATCACGCTGTCCGTCGTCTGTCATTTTACTGATAACCAATTTGCTTCCTTTACTGTATTCCTTGACAGATCCATACATCTTTGTTCGGTTAGAAGTGAATTTCTGAATAAGGGCACTTTCCCATGCATTGTATTTCTTGAGGTCTTCACCGATTGGAATTTCAGGTGGTTCAAATTTGTTATCACCCAGTACGAGAATGTTTGTTCCTTCCAGTTTGAGTTCAGGTCTGAATGTTGGATTGGCCTTCAGATATTCTTTCTTCTGTTCTGCATTCAATTTATGATCAAATACATAATCCAATAATATCTCTTTTGAAAATCGTTCAGTAATAATTGATGGAAATTTTGGAAGAAGGGCTTCAAGATTGACAACCACTGGTCCTGTCAATGCTTCTGTCACTGTTTCTGCAATTGTTTTAGTAGGTTCCTCTTGCACTTCAATAGAAACTGGTTTAGATTCTCCTGGTCTGCGAATACGGTCAATGAGAGTAGCGTTTTCTATTCCAATAGGAGTCAGTGTATAGAGTTCGCCCTTGGATTCAATCAATCCTGGACGTCCAAATGCATCCGGTATCTTTGTGCCGTTTGTAATGGCATTTTGAAGTGTGTATACAACCACATCTTCTGGAATACCTTTGAATGCACGTATTAAATCTGCACGATCCCAGATGGGTTTTTCTACGAACAATGTTTCTAACTTTGTCATGATCTCATCTCGTGAATCCAAATAAGTTGACAATGGTCGTACATGATCTGGATCTTCTTCGGATATCTTAACCTTGCATTCTGCAGGACTGTCATTCTCTAAAAATGTTGGAGCCAACATCATCTGCAGAGTATTCACTGTTTTCTCACCACCTTCTGATCGGAGTTGAGGAACCTGTAAATTTCTCCAATCTTCTGGCAGGTTATTTACAGAATTTTGAATAGGACAGTCCATTGCACTTTCTTCCAGAACACGACGAACATTTGCAATTTTTATGGCCTTTGACTCCACTTTTGTGCGGTAAGTATATTCATCATAGCATTCTCTGTCACCATTACGAACAACATGCAAATAGACAGTACAGTTCTGTTTCTCAAACGGCAGGAGTTGATGACTGCATGTTCGCAATGCTCGTCCAATGACCTGTTCTATGCGACTCATATTCCACCACGGATCTAAAATATGAACTTGACGAATGAAACGGAAATCTACACCTTCGGATACAAATGGACTGGAAATAATGACACGAATTTTGGATCCATCCTTGTTATCTGGACTTTTTACACGAGTCAATATTCCATTAATCTGAGCCTCTGTCAGAGCAGATGATAGAAGAGCATACTTGCCTTTTGTTCCTCCTGAGTTTTCTAGAATAGTAGCGCCTGACTCCGGCGAATATCCTGCTTCTTCCAGAGCCATTGCAAAGAGTTGTGTTCCATTGAGTTGGACGTAATTGGAATAGACCAATACAACGCCTTCGGATTGGTTGATGGTTTTGATAATGGTAGAAAACTTAGCAGAGTAGTTCGCTAGATTCTCTTCTTTCAAGAATGGATTTGATGGATCTACGTAGGTGTATTGTTTTCCCTTCAATTTAAACATCTCTTTGAAGTCTTTGTTACCAGGCAGAACTGCAATGGTTGGAATCATATTCTTTTCACTCTCCTCATCGGTTACTTTTTGATCCAACAACGATTTCTGTTGACCTTGAACTTGGGAAGCAACAACCTGCAGATATTTCAATCGTTCTGTGATAGCCTTTCCAGTCACATCAATTTTTGTAGTGGGAGGAGCAGGATTAGGAGGTAACAAGCGGAAAGGAAATGTAAAAGGATTGTCTCCTTTCACAAAGGATACATACTGTTGGACTAATAATCGGAACTCTTCTTCTCGGTCTGTTTTTATCTTGCCATCAGTTCCAAAAAACATAGAGGTAGTCAATTTCTTTGCAAAATCCTGTTTGCGATCATTCCATAAAAATAGATTGAAATAATACATGATTTCTTCGTAACTGTCATACATCGGAGTGGCAGTTAAAAATACAAGCACCATACCATTTGCAGTCTTCACTAACTTTTCCAATCCTTGTGTGATGCCTTTGATACCTGTATTTTTTGCAGAGGGTTCGCGAATATTATGTGCCTCATCAATGATTACCAACCGATTATCAAAGTTTTCATGTATCCATTCTTCATCTTTTGAATTGAGAACTTTGTTGTTGATTAGATTACCGAAACTCATGTATCCAGAGAATTCGTAGAACTCGTTGATGATCGTGTCAGCAGTTCTTTCAATGCGAGCACGTATTTTAGGATCATTCCAATTTTTGGGTTGAGATTCTATTCTTAACAACATATCCAAATATCTACGACCCGTGCATTGTTTGGAGGTCATGTTGTAGATCGGTTGAGTATCGTATTTTCCAGTCTTTTTATCCATCGCAAATTCCTCTCCTATCTTATCAAGATTGACACGAGTCATATCAAAAATCTGATGCTGAAAATTGTTCTGAACTGCAAGTGAGGATATCACCATCACCTTTTTGTCCTGGAACTCTGGACGTAAAATATATTCTTCTGCGATTTGAATTGCGGTACAGGTCTTACCTGTGCCCGTGCCATGAACCATCAGAAGGTTACGTGTTGGCGAGTCAGGAGACAATACTCTACGCAAAAAACGTTGTTGAGATTGAAGGGAAAAACTGCCTTTGGACGCTTGACACGCTTCGTTACGAAGAGATTCAAGTGCCTCTAATGATGCTCTTGGAAGAGCACTATTCCTGATTTCTGCTAATTCAGGATTTGTCAGGTTAATCATTATATTACTCTTAGATTTAGAGCTTTAGCTAATTAACAAATAGATAATATACAACAAATGTATTATGGGCAATGTGGTGAAGACGAAATAGTTCATGAAAGGTATTTCAAAAATAAAAGAAATGGAGTATTTCTGGAATTAGGAGCTCTTGATGGTGTAAAGTATTCCAATACAAAGTTTTTTGAAGATACTCTTGGATGGACTGGTGTTCTTATTGAACCGTTACCGGATCAATTTGAAAAATGTAAGGTCAACCGACCAAAATCAAAGATATATAATTATATTGCTTCCAATTCAGAGGGTTCAAAAAATTTATATCAAAATGATGCAACCAGTTCTGTTACAGACCATACATCTTCAAGACATTTTGATAAATTTCACAAACATAAAAACATTAATGTTTTAAGCATTGAATGTAAAAAACTGGGTGATATTTTGCATGATGCTGGAATAACCTACATAGATTTTTGGTCGTTGGATGTTGAGGGTGCTGAATATGATGTATTACAATCAATGGATTGGAATATTCCAGTAGGTGTAATATGTATTGAATCATTCCCAGAAGAGGAAGAATTAAATAATAAATGTCGGCAAATCCTAAGAAAAAATGGCTTTATCTATGATGGACGAGTCGCGCATAATGAATTGTGGATAAATCCATCGCAGAAGAGAAGAAATCTAGTCATAACTGCTTTAAAGTTTTAATTACCATTCCATCAAGATATCTTCCATACGACATTCTGTATCTTCTTTGACAGCAAGTTTAGTATTGACTTCATCTATCAATCCTGTATCATTCTCAATCTCCTCGGAACCCTCAGGCAATCTTGCTTCATCCACAAGGATATCTACAAAACCTGTTCCGCAAGGTGGTTTCTGACCGAACATGATATTCGCAGATACACCCATCATAGTATCTGACTCTGCTTCAATTGCAGCATTGAACATAGTCTGAGACGTTTCCTCAAACGATGCCTTAGCAAAGACTCCGGTTTCATTCTTCTTCATACCAGAACGACTGATTGCCACAATACGACCACTGAATGTCATGGAATCAATGAGTACAGACAGATGGTGATAATTGACCTTTTCAGATGCGAATACCTCATTGAACTCTTCATACAATGCCAGTCTCGCAGTTTCAATTCCGAAGACCTCCAATGCCTCGTTGATGTCGTTTGTAAATGTTCGTGTTCCATCCACTCCTGGAAACACTGCCAAATCATACAGATTTGTTCCTTCTGTATCCAACACATACTGTGGTTTCTGAGCGTATCCACCAACAAGTGGATTGTAGATGACCTCACCCTTTACCTCTCGCAGATGGACTCTTCCAATGCCTTCTACACCAGAGAGAACAGTATCCAATACCTTGTCCTCCATGTATCTCATGAGAACAGGATTTGTAGCAGCAGTGAATGTGATACGTAGAATAGCCTTCTTTCCAGAAGCATCGGAATGTTCGCATGATACGAAGTTCTTGATCGCAGTATTGCTATTGATCTTGGCTTGAATAAGAGTTAGATCCAACATGTTACGACGAACCTGTTCCATAGTATCCAACTCAATGCGCATAATAAGTTTGGAGATTTCGCATTCAGGCTTTCCAATAGAAAACTGTTCGTAGAGTGCCAACAACTCGCGATCTTCATCAATGACTGTGCCTTGTGAGGATGGATTTGGATCGTAGAAGATGCGAACAGATTTGGTGATGTCTCTGAGAGTAGTCTTTTGAATTTCTTTCATCTTCTTAATGGCTTCATTTTGATCGGAAGAGAGTTCTGGCAGAAGATAGATAGTATTACCAGGTCTCTTTGGTGTCTTTCTGGCTTCAATCAATTCATTAATACGAGGAACTCCTGCAGTTGCATTCGCCTTTGCTGTACCAGTGGAGTGGAAGGTATTCAAGGTAAGCTGAGTAGTAGGCTCACCAATAGACTGAGCTGCAAGAGCACCAATCATCTCACCAGGATGACATCTTGCCTTGATGTATCTGTGACGAATGTCACGCATTAATTCATCAAAGAGAGCAACCGTGAATCGGTGGAGAAGAATAGATTTCTTTGGTGCTATATTGAATCGCAAGAGTGCATGGAATACCTTATTCTCTGGAAACTCTTTGGCAAATCGTCCAATACCGGCAACTACATATCCAGGTGTAAGATCTGTTTGAGTAGCATATGGATTGGCATACTTAGAAATCAGAATATCAAAATGCACGGGTGCATAGATTGATTGAGTACTTTTGTATCGGAATACATTCTTTACAAACATATCACGGTCAATCAGAATCTCATCTACCAAATCATTTATCTCTCCAACATCTCCCTTTACAAACGGAGCCAATTCATCGGGTGTCAAAGCAAATGCAGTATAGATCTGTTCCATAGTCATCAATGTAAGATTGAAAGGTTGAAGTTGAAGGCAAGTGGTATCAATTCCATCTTCTCCATATCGGAATTGCACGATTGTTGAACTGGCATTGCGAATCGTATTGTCATATTCTACATGTTGATCTTCCATAGTTTTCATCAATCGTCGCTGAATATAACCGGTATCCGAAGTTTTCACAGCAGTATCAATCAATCCCTCACGTCCAGCCTGAGCGTGATAGAAGAACTCTGCGGGCATCAATCCATCAATGAAGGAGTGTTGAATAAATCCACGAGATTCCACACCATCGTCGTATCTTGCAAAGTGTGGAAGTGTTCTATCCTGTAACGTGTATTGAACTCGTTTACCCTCAATCAATTGCTGACCCAACAAGGCTACCATCTGAGTAATATTCTGCTTATTACCCTTGGAACCGGATGACACCATCTGCACGATTCTGTTATCAGGTGGAAGACTCTTATCCACACTTTCATTCACTGCTTGTGCGATTGCATTGAGTGCTGCTGTAATTTCCTGTTCTATTCTCTCTCCATTTGTGAAGCCAGTATTGTTGATGAATTTACCAGCATGAACGTCATGCAGAATTTTTGCCACCTTATCACGTCCATTTGCAACGTTCTTATTCACCTCTTGAAGAGTATCCAAGTTTGCAATCAAATCAGATGTGCCGACAGAGAAACCAGTGTATAAATTATATTGAGCCACAATGGCTTGAATATCGTTAATCATTTGACCGCAACGCTGAGGACTGTAATCTGTAAAGACTACATGCACCAATCCATTGGAACTGTCATCCACATTTGTGAATGCTGACTTTTTAAGAACACCTTTTACCAACTGTCCGTTCTCAATTGTAAGATTGGTCTTCAATGTCATCAATGGGAAGGCCATTGAGATGATTTCTCTTCCAGTCCAGGGTCTATTCTTTCTCGGAATGGAAGTTCGGTTGATTTTGGCAAGCATATTCATCGCAATGTGTTCTGGAATCTCAATATCCATGGTACTCATGCGATAGACACCTGTCATGGTATCCTGAAAGACTGCAATAATAGGAGAAGCAGTTCGTGGAGATATGATCTGATTCAGAACGGATGCAATTTGTCGGAGTTCAGTTGCAGCAGAGATAGATTGAGGAACATGCATATTCATTTCATCACCATCAAAGTCAGCGTTGTATGGTTTGGTAGCAGAGACGTTCAAACGGAAGGTAGAGTATGGCAAGACACGAACACGATGGGCTTCCATAGATGCCTTGTGAAGAGAAGGCTGTCGGTTGAAGAGCACAATATCACCATCAATCAAGTGACGATGAACGATATCACCTTCATGCAGGTCAATGGAGTCTGATGTAAGATATCGCAGGGATACTGTCTTATCATCTCGCTTGATATGAACTGATTTTGCACCCGGATGCTTATCAGGACCGTTGCGAATGTAACCGAGAAGTCTCTCACGATTGAAAGCGGAGACTGTTTCTGGAAATGTTAGATTAGTTGCAATCTCTTCAGGAACACCAAGTTCATCCAGATCAATATTGGCATCGGGAGTGATAACCGAACGAGCAGAGAAATCCACACGCTTACCCATAAGATTGCCTCTTACACGTCCAGTCTTGGAACCGAAACGAGATTTGAGAGTACGAAGAGGACGACCTGATCGTTGTTGAGAAGCGGGCATTCCCTTGATATCGTTATCTACGTAGGTTGCAACATGGTATTGAAGAGTTGCAGTGTATTTGTCAATAATGTCAGCATTCTGACCCTTTTCAATCATCTCACGAAGTTTGTCATTGTGTCGCAGGATATCAATTAATTTGTGTGTAAGGTCATCTTCCATACGACCATGATCGTCCATCATAACAGAAGGACGAACAGTCAAAGGAGGAACAGCAAGAACAGTGCAGATCATCCATTCGGGACGAGAGAACGTATGATTGAATCCGAGATTGTCAATATCCTCATCGGTCATGTGTTGAAAAGCACGGAGAATGAGTTCTGGTTGAAGAGGAATAGGAGGAATTGCAGCTGCATCTTTCTTTGCCTTGTAGATACCTTCTAGACTGGCCGCACGTTCTGCAACTTTTACAACCTTTTCAAATGGTTGAGTATTGCAGTGAGGACAGGTAGTCTTCTTGACTTCACTCTTGATATCCTTGAAACGTGCAAGACCTTTGGAGGTAATGGTTTGAAGAACTTCATCTGGAACAAGAATTTTGGAACAGGATAGGCAGATTACATTACAAACCTTTTCAATCATATCAAAGAACTGATAGAGATAGACAGGGCGGGCAAGACGAATATGTCCGAAGTGACCCGGGCAGTGTTGGTTGGTCTGTTTGCAGGTAGGACATACTTTGCCGTTTTCAATGACACCAAACCGAGCATCAAATACACCGTTGGGAACGGGTTGGCCGCTTTGGTGAGTCTTTTCAGTAGTTACTTCTACGACAGAGCGCTTCAGTATGTCATCTGGATTTGAGATGCCAAACTGGACGCTTACAATTGTATCTCCCATATTTACTACTTGTTATCTTTGTGTCTAGATTATTCCGTTTTATAAACCTCCGAGTTCCAATGTTAGATTCCAGAACTCATCGTCCAATACAAGTTTGTCAATGAGTTCTTTTTCGTAATTCACTTCAAGTGATTTCATTAATAATTCATACTCTTCTCCACGTCGTTGTGAAAAAAGAGTGAATTGACGAAACCGATGGTAGCGAATGTATCGCAAAATTTCATTTGCAAGGTTCTCGGTTTTGTATCGTTGGCCTGTCTCGTCTTTGATGTGACGTAGAAGAGAAGACCAGTGGTCGGATACTAATGCATAGTCCATTATTAATCTAATACAAAATCATCTAAATCTTTTAAGTACATTGGTGACGCAGTTTTGTGCTTCTTTTTTTGAATGTGAATCAACTCCCTATCGTAGCTTGGCGAACGCTCCTTTCTTTTAGGCAGATGAGGAACGAACGAATGGATAAGCCTTACGATCTCGTGAGGTAAATAGTAATGCTCTTCCACTTCAATAGGGAGTCTGGGCTTCACCATTACACCCTCGTGCGCTTATTTATTTGGATCCAACGTTTAGGGTTGTATTTGCAGTTACAGAATCTGATGTTGCGATGATCGCGATGTGATATATTTCTGGTATAAAAACACTTAATTGAAAAGTATCCAATCCCGAACCAATGGGAGTATTCAAAATAGGAGAAGAATACGTGTAACCTGGATCACCGCCACCATTTGCAACAGCATACCAATTAAGAAAATCGGCTTGAGTGAGTCTGTTTTCAGTAATCAACATAAATGCAGTACCACTTGTGATGTTATTTGAAAAAATATACCGTGCAGGTTGATCAATTTCAATACTGTAAAATGCAACTTGAATTGTGTTATATACGGAACTTGATGTTAATGAGTTGGTGTAATCGGTATTAGGCGACATTGGTGTTTCTCCTGGATCTGCAAACAATGAATACTGTGCTTGGTTATTATCGCCTGCAACGGCAAGTCCAACAACAACCGCATGAATCGTGCTTCCATCAATTTTTACGGTTCCTGGATCTATTAATGGAGAACTGAGATCATATGTCAATCCATTTAAATAACCATAATACCACATAGAAACATCCATAAATGTGAGTTGATTACTTGATAATAACAATGCAGATGTACCCAATGTATTGGTTAATGAAAAATTGTATGTTCCATCTTGTGTGAAGTTGTAACTATCATAATATATTGTTGCTGGATCGCCAGCACCTATACTACTAAGAGTTGATTGAATATATGAACTTGTATTTTCTGATTTTTCTGATCCACTTGTTGTAACACCAATACGAAAAGTTGAAGCAGTTGATGTTTTGGGAATAGCCGTAAGATGAATATTTGAATAGTATGGTATAGTCACAGTTTCTAAAAATGTTAGATTGTTTGATACTCTATTGTATGAATAGAGAGTAGAGGGTGATATATTATTTGAAATATAATTAGAAATATCCAAACTTGACATTTCAACACTCGTAATAAGAAGATCCATATCTCCGCCTGTATTTATCACTTCTATTGTTTGAGGATCTAGTTGTGCATCGTTTGAAAAAACATAATAAGCTGCATCTCCATAATTTACCGTATTAGCAGATGATACAGATGGATACACATTGTTACGAGCAATATTGCTTTCGTTTTCATATGTGTAAGCAACTAAATTATATGTTTCATTATCACTATATGAACCTTTAGGAGCAACAAGTAAATGAACTTTTTGATTAGCACCATATACCTGATCCGTAGTAGAAAGAAGAACTGTTAAATTTTTTAAATCTTGAGAATTCTTCCATGATTGAGCATCAAAGGTTGTGAATTGTGAAGTTGAAACAAGTAGACTGGCATTATCTTCATTTGGCCCACTAAAACTGAAACCAGTACGTTTGCCATCAGCCGTATAGGAATAATAATTTGGATAGGTATTATTACTCACTGTTACATTCTTTGACAAGGTTGTCTCACTTGGAAAACTTGAAGGAGAAAATGTGTAAGTATTATCGTGATCTGTCTTACAATAAGCTGTTATATAATAATCAGTTGATTGTGTAATAGTGTTTGTTTGTATATGTCCGCCATATGTATTGTTAAGAGTACTGTTATCATCGTTTGATAAAATTAAAGAATTTCCATTATCATCTGTTGGTATTGTAGAATTAAATACATAGTTACTAAGTTGTACTCTATCCAAAAGAACTTTTGATACAACCATATCAATTCCATTGCCAGAATTTGCCATAACTAATTTGTATGTTGAACTCATATCAATTAGTATATATTACTATTATTATTATGGAGCTGTAAATCTGTAGTAAATAGTATCGAATACTTTAGACAATGTGTTGGTATATGTTGAATTGAGCGATACAGAAATAATGGTACTTGCAGTAAATGTATAGGCTGTACTATCTGCTTTACAAATTATAGTAATATAATAGCGAGTTCCCGAAGGTATTGTTATTGATCTTCTATTTAAAGCAGGTTGACTAACAGTTGGAAATCCCATATAATTGTAAAAACTTGAATATATTGTGGATACATCAAATGTTGATGAATAACTATTGGATGCCCAAGTGTTATAAACTCCTCTAGCATCACATGTTCTAGGTTGATTCGATGTTATAAACATATATAAATTTGAATTTTTACCTGTCACTTCATCGTATTCAAATGTTATATCCTGAGATCCTGAAAGTGAATTTGAAAAACTATAATAACTAGCAAACCCATCACCTGCTGTTGCTAATGAATTTAAAGAATATGATCCCGAGTCAGTGGGATATAAAAAATTTGAAGTTATGGAAGTAACTGGTATAGTAACATATGAATATATATATACATTACTAGCAGCACTAGGTGTGCCTTGACTTGTATTTCTTGAACTATTAATAACCATCATATTGACATTGGAACCATTTGTAAGGTATCCATATGTATAACTTTCATTACCACCATTATTAGTATTTGTAAAATTACATGTTGGTATAGTCAATTCAGTAGTTAATCTACTCTTACCTACCCATGCAGTTCCTTCATAACTTGAAAAATTACTTGTACTTATTAACATATCACAATTGTTATCTGTTGTACCACTTGTCTGTTCCATGACAAATGTTGTATTACGAGTATCTGTAAAAGCATTCCCTATAAAATTTAACACATAATAAGCATCAACTGCAATTGATGAAAATTTATATAAATCAGATACAGTAATTTGTGTTGGAGTTGGGATTGTTGCCACTGTAAACCCATATGTTTCATTTGCAGTAGTTGTTCCGGGAGCTGAAATAACAGAATTAGAGCATTGAAGATCTACAATATTTGCGTAGTATGTACTACCACTTGAAATTGATGTATCATATGTAATAAAATTTGATAATGATCTTGTTGCTAAATGTCTGCTATCGCTACTTGTAATAGTATTAGTACCACTTTGAGTACCAGATGGAAATACTAATCCAGTTATGGTTCCTGCCACAACATAGTAATTAACCATCAATGTTGTGATAGGATTAGCAGAAATAAGCATATTCACATAGTTACTTGTAGCATTCCCAGTTCCATTATAAGCAGGAACATTAGAAGTAACAAATCGGTAGTTAGTCATTTTACATACTAATTAATATATTAATTTTAGATTACTTCCTTATAGTATCGTGTATCTGTTACAAACACTAATGTATCTCCAATCAAATAATTTGGCACAAGAGATGTAGGATTAATTGAACTTGATATATTAACAACTCCGGGACTGTAGTAGTTTATTGTATATTTGTAAGTTTGATTGGTTGATGCATATATCGTCATATTTGCCACCCAATTAGGAGCTCCTCGTGTAAAATAAATTTCTTCAATAAATCCTACACTATTGCTTGTTTGAGAATCTTGTGGTTGTATGCTTTGAAGCCAAATACTAGTATTTATTGGAACACTTGTACTTCCTGTTCCTGTTACAAATCCTGGTGTATTTACAGGAATAGAAACCCCTGCAGTTCCATATATTGCATCTGCAAAAATTCCAGTTTGTCCAGTAGGTCCTATATATCCATCATATCCGGTATATCCACTTACTCCACTAGGTCCAGTAGCTCCAATAAGTCCAGTAGCTCCTGTTGGTCCTGTTGATCCTATTGGTCCACTTACTCCGGTTGATCCAGTTGATCCAGTTGATCCTGTGTATCCATTTGATCCTATTACTCCAATTGTTCCTGTTAATCCAGTAGTTCCTGTTCTACCAGTCCATCCACTAGGACCAGTAGAACCAGTAAAGCCTGTTTGTTGATAACCAGTAGGTCCTGTAGATCCAGTATTTCCTATTGATCCAGTTGGTCCCGTTGGTCCAGTAGAACCTTTTAATCCAGTAGATCCAGGCAATCCAGTTAATCCAATCGGTCCAGTAGAACCGCTTAACCCAGTTAATCCAATGTATCCATTGAATCCAGTCCATCCAGTTGAACCTGTTGGCGAATCAATACCTGTCGGACCAGCAGACCCGCTAAACCCAACAGAACCAATATATCCAATAATTCCTGTAGGTCCAGTAAAACTGTTAGTCCCAATTTTTCCAGTTGGTCCCCGTGGTCCTTGAGATCCAGTACTGCCTGTAACACCTGTAGATCCTGTTACACCTGTATATTTTCCAGAAGCTCCTGTGAACATTGAACCTGTATATCCCGTTGGTCCTGTTGGTCCTGTTGGTCCAGTTAGAGCCAATAATCCTAGAACGCCTTTATAACCTGTCGCACCTGCATGTCCAGTCTGTCCAGTGGGTCCAGTGGGTCCAGTGGGTCCTTGAATTGTTCCAGAGATTCCTCGTATTCCACTCGGTCCAGGATATCCATTATATCCTGTTGGACCCGTTGAACCCTGTAATCCTGTATACATTGCACTAGAACCTGTAGGTCCTGTATGTCCAACAATTCCTCTATTTCCAGTCGGTCCCATTGGTCCAGTTGATCCAGTTGATCCAGTTGCTCCGTATAGAGAGGCTTTTCCAGTCATACCAGTTGCACCTGTAGATCCTGCATGTCCGCTATTTCCGATTGCACCTGTATTTGAATGTATACCAGTAGGTCCAGTAATCCCAACAGGTCCATTTGAGCCAGTTTTTCCAGTTGGCCCAGTAACTCCAGTCCATCCAGTCCAACCAGTAGGTCCTGTCATTCCAGTTGGTCCAGTCCAACCAGTATATCCAGTTGCACCTATTTCATATCCTCCACCTTCTTCTCCTTTAGAACCTTGTATTCCAGTATAACCAGGTAGTCCATCAGATCCAGTTGGGCCAATTGGACCTACTATTAGAGGTGTAGTAGTATGGGTTTTTACTAAAAATGTAGTTCCCACTGCCCTGGGGAAGTAACTCATTACTTTAAGTGTTATAAAAATAGATCGTATAGGTTACAGTATTGTTTGATAGACTACCTGTTGCAACTGCTCCGATATTTGCCAACCACTTACCGTTGTTAAGTGTAAAATACAAATAAGAAACTGCTACAGGAACAACACCAGACATTTGTGTCTGTTTAAATCCTTGTAACCAAATTTGTTTAGTTGCTAGAACACCTGTATCTGCAGTATTTGATGTAACTGCAGAACCAGTTACACCTGATATAGTAATTGAAATAGATGAACTATTTGGCGTATAACTTCCTGTTGGACCCGTAGGTCCTGTTGCACCTGTTACTCCTGTTACTCCTGTTGGTCCAGTCCAACCAGTCCATCCAGTAGGTCCTGTTGGTCCTGTTACTCCGGTAGGTCCTGTTGCACCTGTTGGCCCTGTTGGTCCCGTGTTACCTGTTACTCCAGTTGGCCCAGTAACTCCAGTTGCTCCTGTTGGTCCTGTTGGTCCAGTCCATCCAGTCCATCCAGTTGGCCCAGTAGATCCAGTTGGACCTGTAGGTCCTGTTGCTCCTGATGTTCCGGTTGGTCCCGTTGGACCTGTTACTCCTGTAGGTCCAGTAGATCCAGTCGCACCTGATGTTCCTGTTGGGCCCGTTGGTCCTGTTGGACCAGTAACTCCGGATGGTCCTGTTGCACCGGTTATTCCTGTATATCCTGTTGGTCCTGTTGGTCCTGTTGATCCGGTTGGACCTGTTGCTCCGGCTTTACCTGTTGGTCCTGTTACTCCTGTTGCACCTGTTGCACCTGTTGATCCTGTTGGTCCTGTGGCTCCTGTATATCCAGTAGATCCTGTAGGTCCTGTTGGACCAGTTACTCCTGTTATTCCAGATGGTCCTGTAACACCTGTTGGTCCAGTATATCCTGTAGGCCCGCTTGGTCCTGTAGGTCCTGTAACACCCGTTGGTCCTGTCATTCCAGTCGGTCCCAATGTTCCACTTTCTCCAGGAGGTCCAGTTGGTCCAGATGGTCCAGTCGGTCCTGTTGCACCTTCATGACCGATTGCGCCTACAATTCCTGGTGGTCCTTCTGACCCAGGTGGTCCTGTTACTCCTGTTGGTCCAGTTACCCCCGTTGAACCGGTTGCTCCAGTAGGTCCCGTGGCTCCCGTTGGTCCTGTTGCACCTGTTGGTCCTGTTGGACCCGTCACTCCAGTTGCTCCTATTAATCCAATACTTCCAGTTGGACCCGTATGAGTTGCTGTTCCTGGAAGACCAGTCGGTCCTGTTGGACCAACCTTACCAGTAGGTCCTGTTGGACCAGTATTTGTTGCTGAACCAGGTAATCCAGTCCATCCTGTTGGACCTGTTTTACCCGTTGGACCTGTTACTCCTGTTGGACCAGTAGATCCAGTTTGTCCGGTATACCCAGTCCATCCTGTGTATCCAGTAGGTCCTGTTTTTCCTGTCGGACCTGTATTTGCTGCATATCCTTCTGCACCTGCTGGTCCGGTAGGTCCAGTTGGTCCAGTTGGTCCTTGATTACCCTGTGGTCCTGCTGGTCCTGCTGGTCCTATTAAAGGATCCGGCACAACCGAAACAAGTCCCACACCGGGAATATATGTTTGTAAGGCTGACATCTATTCTTTTTATGATACTTAATTGTCACACTTATGGTTGAATATATCTATATGGATGTGTTGATGGCAAATTAGTATTCATAGCCCATTTCCATGCAAGATAGCCTTCTACCTTTTGTCTATCACTTGTTGATAACGATGTATTGTATATAATGACTTCTCCTATATTACCTATCCAATACTCTCCACTGTTATTCGGTTGATTGCCTATACCATATTTTGTAATTGCAAATGTTCCACTGGATGAATTGGATGGTGGTGATCCTGGTGATCCATTCTCCCATAAATAACCTGTTGAACCATCGTATTGACTTACAGCCATAAACGGTACACCCGTTGAAATCGTTGCAGATCCAACAGGAGATCCTACAACACGCCAAGTTGTTATTGAAGAAGTGCCACTTTGATTAAAAAGAGCGATCACACCGTCCTCTCTACCGTAATCCACATTTGGACCATTTTCTAAACTGACTAATCGTTGATCATTTGCAACTTTTGGAAGAGCAACTAACGTAGTGGCGACTGCAAAACATGTAAGAGTGGTTCCTGTTATTGACATTGATCCTGTGAAATAGGGTCCATTGTTGGTATAAATAGATTGAAGTCCATTGATTGAATTTTTTGAAAGAAGAGGACTTGAGATTCCTGTGGCATTGTTTCCATTCCCACTCTTATCACGCCACTGATTCACATTGCTCCCCGATAATGTTAGAGTAGAGTTATCAGTTGCATCCAACCAGAGAGAAAGACCAGTTGCGTTTTTTGGATTAAAATTAGCCGCAATCGGAGCACGCGGTGACATGCCAAATGCAAACGGTAGATAAAGTGCCATTGTTTATGGAGAAGCTTTATAATATGGATGACTTGACGGAAGACTTGTTTGCAATCCCCATTTCCA
>Ga0208381_1000194_pt1 | contig 24142 bp, 21 predicted proteins | sample CryBogCBE13Jul09_FD_184572 | JGI IMG/M metagenome (GOLD analysis project Ga0208381, IMG submission 184572) | Freshwater microbial communities from Crystal Bog, Wisconsin, USA - CBE13Jul09 (SPAdes) (version 2) | ecosystem: Environmental > Aquatic > Freshwater > Lake | place: Crystal Bog...
GCATCCAATCCAGGTCGTGATGTGCAGCGTGTCGGCACGGCGCGCTTTCTCGATCAGCCCGTCTCAAACATCCACGGACCCGTCTGGGCGGTACTCGGCAACCTCGGTGACAGCCAGTGCTATCTCGGCGTGCAGGCCAAGGTGCAGGCGGTGCACGACGCGGTGGCTCGTCGCATTACCGCCGAAGGTTTTTTCAATCGTCTGATTGCCCCCGCCTTCACCATCGGCGTCTCGGACGGCCAACTGAACGGAACTCCCGAAATGCGCTTTTCGCTCATTGGTCGAGAAATCGTCAATGACGCCGTCTCGGTGCACCTCGCCGCGAACCAGGTGCAGGGTTTTGTCGCGGTCGTCGCTTGCGACAAGCCGCCCGTGGGCACGGTGGCTGCGCTGCTTGAACACAACGTTCCGTCGGTCATCTTGTCCGATGGCTCAATTCGCCCCGGCCATGACCCATTGACCGGCGACCGTATCGACCTCGTGACCGCCTTTCAGGTGGCGTCGAATCCGGACACCGAAGTGCGCGAGCGCTACACGATGAACGCCTGCCCCGGGCAGGGCAGCTGTGGTGGCATGTTCACCTACAACACCATGCAGACATTCATCGCGGTGCTCGGTCTTGAGCCGCTGCACATGGTGGCCCCGGGCTCAGACGATCCCCGTCGCCTCACCCAGTTCCCTGATGAACTTATTGACTGCCTCGTCGCGATGACGGAGAAGAATATTCGACCTCGCGACATTGTTACGCCGGCGTCACTACGCAACGCGATCATCGTGGCCATCGCCATGGGCGGTTCCACCAACGTGATGCTGCACAGCGTCGAGATTGCCCGAGCGGCCGGCCTGAATCTCTGGACCGACGTCATCAGTCAAGACGAGTTCAACCGACTGTCACGCGAGGTGCCGGTCATCGTCAATATGCGACCATTTGGCGCGTACTCCATGGTTGATGTCGAGACGTCTGGTGGCCTGCCCACGGTCGTCGCTGAGTTGCTTGCCGCCGGCTATCTTGACGGCAGCACTCTCACCTGCACTGGCGAAACCTTGAGTGAGCAAGTGGCCCGTTTGGCCCCACCCGCGGCCGACTCCGAAGTGATTTTCTCTGCCGCCGCTCCGTTCAAGGAAACGGGTGGCCTCCGTCTGCTGGGTGGCAACCTAGCGCCGAATGGTGGCGCCATTTTGAAACTGGCGGGCGTCGAGGGCGGCATCGTTGATGGCATCTTCACTGGAACAGCCCGCGTTTTTGACTCGGAGGAGTCGCTCATCGCGGCGCTCGAAACGGGCAAGGACTCATTCGCGGACAATGACATGGTCGTCATTCGCTACCTCGGCCCCCGCGGCGGACCTGGCATGCCCGAGATGCTGGACCCGACCTCCAAGATCACGACGCTCTGCCGAGACCGGGGCATCACGATTGCTCTGATGACCGACGCCCGTTTCTCTGGCGGATCGGTTGGATTGGTCATTGGGCACGTTGCCCCCGAAGCCTCCGTTGGTGGCCCCATTGCGCTTGTGGAGAACGGCGACACCATCATCGTTGACGTGAATCGTGACCTTCTTGAATGCGTCGAACTCCGCGATGAGGCGGTGCGGACGCAGCGCGAGCGGGCCTGGCATGACGCGGTCGCCGGCAATGGAGGTATTCACCCGTCAGTGCGTCCCGTCACCCACCGCGTCCTCAAGCGCATGCGAGCTACAGCAACATCTGCTCTTGACGGTGGCGGAATGGTCGACTTCTAGGATGGGCGCGACTGTCAGTGCCCTCGGACGAAGTCCTGAGTGGGAGGTACTTTGATGATTGCGACGACATCGACTTCAGTGTCGAGTATCTCGGTTCTGGTACTGGCCGTCTTCTTAGCGTGTGCCGTTGAAATGGTTGAGGCACTAACAATTGTGGTCGCGGTGGGCCACACGCGGGGTTGGCGTTGGGCCTTCGAAGGTGTGGTGGCCGCACTCGTGGCCCTCACCGCGCTGGTGGCCGTGTTCGGACCGGCACTGGTGCACGTGCCTCTGACCTGGCTGCGGTTGATTGTGGGTGGCGTGCTCCTCATTTTCGGCTTGCAGTGGCTGCGCAAGGCCGTCATGCGCTCGAGTGGCCTCAAGGCCAAACACGACGAGGACCTTATCTACGCCGAAACGGTCGCCGAGCTTCAGGCCGGCGGCGCCGCGGCCGGACGCGATCAGGTGGCCTTCATCATGGCCTTCAAGGGCGTCTTTCTCGAGGGACTCGAAGTCGTTATTACCGTCCTCACGCTGGGCACATCAGCCCACCGCTTGGGCCTAGCCGCGGCGGTCGCCACCGTCGCTGTGGTGCTCGTCGCAATCGTCGGCGTTATTGTGGCCAAGCAATTGTCGGTCGTGCCAGAAAATGCCATGAAGACCACCGTGGGTGTCATGCTCGTGTCGTACGGCACCTTCTGGGTGGGCGAGGGCCTCTCTGTTCGCTGGCCCGGCAGTGACGCCTTCTTGCTGGCGTTGGTCGGCATTTTCGCCGCCGCCGTCTTTGTCATGATTCAACTGTCACGCCGCGCCGTGTCGACCGCAGGAGTTGCCGCATGAGCACCCGTCCTTCACTCGTCGTTCGTCTCGTCAAAGGATTTGGTCAGTTCTGGTGGGACTTTCTCGTCGGTGACACACCGGAGTTGTTCGTCGCCACGCTCGTGATCATCGGCGTTACCGTGCTGGTCAGCAAGGTGTTGCACGTGGCCTCAGTGGCCACGGTGCTGCTGCCCGTGCTGGTGATTGCCGCGCTGGCGATCACGGTTCGTCGGACCTGGCCGAAGCGTTAAAGCAACAATGCCGCGGGGCGACCCCGCGGCATTGTTCGTCGTATCGACATCGCTACTTTTTGAGCGCCTTGGTGACCTCGGCGGCAATCGCCACGACCAGCTTCGTGAATTCTGGCCCCCACTGCGAGGCCTCGTTGGCGTTGAGCTCAACGACATTGCCATTCTTCACAGCGGCGACGTTGGCAAAGCCGCTGCGCTTGGCGACGCTCGCGACGGTGGCGTCACCGGCAAGGACGATGATGGAGGGGTTGGCACTGATGATGTATTCGCTCGACAGCGACGGGTACCCAGCGTCAGCCGAGGTCGCGGCCGCATCAGCAATGTTCGTTAGTCCCATGGCCTTCATGACCGATCCCACGAAGGTGCTGCTGGTGAGCGAGTAGTAGGGGTTGGTGGAGACCTCGTAATAGACCGAGACGGTGCGACCCTTGTGCGCGGGCACCGAGGCGATAGCGGTGCTGATGCTCTGGTTCATGGCTGCGGCAATGCCAACGGCCGCCTGCGAGTGGCCGGTGACCTGCCCCAGCTGGCGAATCTGATTGACGGCACCAGCCACAGTGGTGGGAGCGTTCTGTTCCAGAACGGTGACACCCTGTGCCTGGAGCTTCTGCTGCAGATCGCTGGGGTTGTAGGAGAGGATGACCAGGTTCGGCTTGGTGCCACCCTTGCAAATGCCGAGGAGCGACTCAAAACTCGGCGCCAGTGCGTTGATGTGGTCCTTCTTGGCGAGGGCGGCCGCGGCGGCTGGGTAGTTCGAGTCTTGGTCGACGGCCTGCACCTGTGGCCCCGCGCCAATGGCGAAGAGCGTATCGGTGGCGGAGGGCGACAGCGACACGATGCATGCGGGCACTGCCGGCGTTGCGGTTGCCGTGGCCCCCAGGGTCAGGGGGATGGCCGCCACGCTGAGGGCGCCGGCCAAAACAATACGGTTCGATTTCATGGATATCTCCTTCTAGTCGAAGTGGGTTGGACGACGGAAGTGATATCCGAACGACCGCTCCGTACCTCGAGAGCTGTCTTCACATCTCCTCGCGGCAGGCGACCTGGCTTCGTGGCGTTGACCACTTACAGTTGCGGGACAGCGTCGGAATTACACCGACTTCGCTGTCGCGAGGCGCCCTCAATTTAGCAACGAAGGACTATCGCGTGGTCACGAAGGGGAGAAAAGTTGTTAAAACTTGAAGCCGCAGGCCTGGCAGTACTGCTGACCCGCGAGACGGACTTTGCCACATTCGATGCAGTGCTGCGCCGTGGTGTTGATGGGGGTGCCGGTGGCTGGTGCGACGGTTGGGTGCCACTCGGTGCCGAGTTTGGTCGGTCGGGTTTCGATGGAGAGCGCCACGATGCCGACGGCCACACTGACCAGATTCCCGAGGACGGGTGCCGAGCTGCTCAACGTCAACGAGGCCACCACGGAGGCGATCACAATGCCCAGGTAGAGCTTTCCGGAGTAGCCAGCGTCGTGGTAGCGGCGCACGGTAATCGCCAGTGACGGCACCATGGAGCCAATGGCGAACACCAGAATCAACAACGAACCGAGTGGTGGCAGAATCAGCGAGATGACGAAGAGCCCGAGTACGACGAGGACGAGAAACAACTGAAACCACCAGAACGCCGACCGCGACGCGGTTCCCTTGAAGTTCGCGTAATTGGAATAGGCCGACTTCACTGCTTCGGAAAAGGTCATGACACTCCTTGTGAGTACGCCCAAACTTAGTGCCAGACCCAACGGTCGGGCACGACGGTGATCAGCCGGTGTTGCGCAGTCCCGCTGCAATCGCGTTGATGGTGAGCAGCAATGCGCGCTGGGCCACGTCATCGACGGCCGCCCCAGCTTGACGTTCACTGCGGACGCGCTCGAGGAGCTGAATCTGCAGCAGCTGCAACGGACGCAGGTAGTGGTCACGGGTCTGCTGGGTCGCCACCAACGTGGGCTGATTACTGAGCAGTGATGGGCGCTGGGTGACCCAGAGAATCTCGGTCACGGTGCGCTGGTACTCGGTGACGATCGTGTCGAACAGGTAGTGGAGCGAAGGGTCCACCAGACGCTCGACGTATTCGCGTGCCACTGCCAGGTCCGTCTTCGAGAGGGTGGCTTCGACGTTGTTCAAGAAGGTCGAGAAGAACGTCCATTCCTCGTACATCTGACGCAGATCGTCGCCGTGGCCGTCGGCGCGCGCGGCCTCGAGGCCGGTACCGACGCCGAACCAGCCAGGAACAATCTGGCGTGACTGCGTCCAACCAAAGACCCACGGAATCGCTCGCAAACTCGAGATGCCGTCGTCGCCGCTCACGCGCTTGGCGGGACGCGAGCCCATGTTCAGGCTGGCCAACTCGGTAACGGGGGTAGATGAGGTGAAGTAGGTGGGGAGCTTGGTGTCATCGACCAGGTTTCGGTAGGCCACGACCGACACGTCAGCAACGGTGTCCATGGTCGCGTTCCACCGCTCGAGCTTGTCGGGATCCACCCACGGCTTGGCGTGGAACAGCGACGCCTCGAGCACGGCGGCGAGGAGGAGTTCGAGGTTCTCGCGCGCCAGTGAGGGGAGCAGGTACTTGTCGGAGATGACTTCGCCCTGCTCGGTGAGCTTGATGGAGCCGTTGAGCACACCGTAGGGCTGGGCCAAGACGGCGTCGTGCGTGGGGCCGCCACCGCGACCGACGCTGCCGCCGCGGCCATGGAAGAGACGGAGCTGAATGCCGTGCTGGAGTGCGACATCGCGCAACTGGCGCTCGGCGCGGTGGATACCCCACTGCGAGGCCGCGATACCGGCGTCCTTGTTGGAGTCGGAGTAGCCGAGCATGATTTCCTGCACGTCACCGCGCAGGCGGACCAACTCGCGGTACGCCGGAATCGACAAGAGTTCTTCGAACAACGCTCCCGCGCGCTGGAGCTCGTCGAGGGTTTCGAACAGTGGGGCAAAGCCGATGCGAGCCACCCGATTCGCCAGGTCGACGAGACCGGCTTCGCGGGCCAGCACCACGGCGGCCAGCACGTCGTCGGTGCCCTTGGTCATCGAGATGATGTAGGTCTCGCAGGCGGAGGTACCGAAGTGATTGAGGATCTCGCGAATGGCCACAAAGGCGTCCAGCGTGTTGCGCTGGGCCCCTTCGAGTGGCGCGGGACCCGAGAAGAGTGGGCGACGCGACAGAAGCTCGTTCGCCAGCACGTCACGACGCTCACGAGGCGTCAGCGAGGCGTACGGGGCGTTGAGCTCGCCGAGGCGGTCGAAGATTGTCGCAAGTGCTTCGTGGTGCTTCTCGGCGTGCTCGCGCACGTCGAGCGTGGTCAGCGTCAGTCCGAACGCGGCGACTGTCGAAATTGAACGCTCAAGTGTGCCCTTGGCGAGCAGCGCCGACCCGTTTTCGACCAGCGAGGTGTAGATGACCATGAGGTCGTCGAGGAGTTCCTGCGAGGAGGCGTAGTCGAACCCCACGCGGTGGCGAGTGCGCTGCTCCATGCGACGCTGGGTGGCTTCGAGCTTGGCGCGAATGCAGTTGAGCTTGAGTCGGTACGGCTCTTCGGCATTGACGCGGAGCACGCGCTCGTCGAGCGTGAGTCGCGAGAGGTCAAGATCCAGAGAAGCCCGCAAGGCGTCTGAGATACCCACGTGCTGGAGTGAGACCGAGATCTCATCAATGAGGCGGCCCAGCATCGCGCGCAGCGCACGAATCGCGACCGACAGGGCGAGGTCGACAACGGACGTGGTTACGTCGGGCGTGACGAAGGGGTTGCCATCGCGGTCGCCGCCGATCCACGAACCGAAGGTCAGCGGACGAGCGGTGGGCTGAATTTCGATACCGAGTCGCGCCACGTTGCCCGAGAGTTGCTCGAGCACATCGGGAACAATCGAACGCATCAGACCGTCGACGTACGAGAGCGCGTTCTGCGCTTCGTCGAGGACTTCGGGGCGAGCGAGGCGCAGTTCGTCCGTCTGCCAGAGCGTGTCGATGAGCTCGGCGGCCCGGCGCTTGCGCACGGGCTCTTCGAGGCCCGACGTCGTGCCGTGTGCCTCATCGAGCAGGGCGGAGATTGAACGTAGCTTCAGGAGGACGGAGCGGCGAGCCGCTTCGGTCGGGTGCGCGGTGAACACGGGGCGTACGTCGAGGTTGGCCACGGCGGCGGCCACGTCATCGGCAGTCAATTCGCCACCGCTGAGGGCGTCGGCGGTCAGATTGGTGACGCGGGCCAGCGGGCCGTCGTCGTTCGCCCGGCGGATGCGTCCCTGGCGCGCTTGGTGGGTCTGTTCCGTGACGTTGGCCAAGTGGAAGTACATCGAAAAGGCGCGCACCAACTGTGACGCCGTGGCGAGGTCAAGTTCGCGGAGTGTCTCGACAGTTTCGCCCACGTTGGAATTGCTGCGAACTCGGTGAATGAGGTCGACGAAGTCGGGACCGACCTGACGGCGAAGCGTGTCGTCGAGCAACGCGGAGAGCGCGTCCAGGTCGCGGTAGATCAAGTCTGCGGACTCGAGATCAGCGGTTGACGAGGGGGCGTCATTCATAATGCCACGTTACAAAATTTTTGGCCGCGGCTGCCCGTTGCGGTCCAATAGTTGGTATTAGTCATTTGGAACCTTCGGCGGTGTTCAGCCACTCGACGTCAATCCCGAGCCGGGACAACATCCCGAGCCCCATGACCGCGCCCTCGCATCCCACTGCTGCCAGGGCTTCGAGGTCACGATCATCGCGAACGCCACCGGCCGCGACAACGGCAATGCCACTGGCGCAGACCCGCTCGTAGAGGGCGAGATCGGGCCCGCTCATGGTCCCGTCACGAGCGATGGCCGTGACGTGCAGACGCTGGACGCCGGCTTCACGACAACGCTGGAGTGCGTCGTCAACCGTGAGGGCGCTGTCGTGCAGCCAACCGCGGACCGCCAGTGATCCATCGCGGACATCAAAGGCCACAACCAGTTGCTCACCCAGGGCGGCGCTGAACGCAGGCAGGGCGTCGGGGGTCTCCCACACCGCGGTGCCCACGATGATGCGCGAGACCCCGGTCGCCAGGACTTGGGTGGCCGCTTCGAGAGACCGAATGCCGCCCGAAAACTGGACGGGCACGTCGCCAGCAAGGGCGACGCAGCGCGTGGCCATGTCGAGGCGCAGTTGACCGCTTCGCGCGGCTTCGAGATCAACGACGTGCAGCAGCGGCGGGGCAGTGGCGACGAGTCGTTCAAGGAACGCCTCGAGTGGTTGGCGAAAGAGCACGCGGTCGTAATCACCTTTTTCGAGGCGCACGGCGTCAGAGCCAAGGAGGTCGAGGGCGGGGATCAGTTGCATATCAGCGTAGTAGCATGGTAGCATAATGAAATGACTAGCGGAAAAGTGCACGCGGCCGACGAAAATGACGTCACCGCCAATCGCTTCAATGACCTCGTTTCGGCCTTCTTGGCTATTGACGACCCTTCGACGATGAGCGCCTTCTTGCGGGACCTCTGCACGACCGCCGAGCTCGATGCCATGGGCCAGCGGCTGCAGGTGGCGCGCCTGGTGAACGAGGGCGTGTCGTACCAGGAGATCTCGCGGCGTACCGGCGCATCGACGGCAACCGTCACACGAGTAGCGCACTGGCTCAAGTACGGCGAGGGTGGCTACGACACCATCTTGAAGGGGGCGTAACTGTGTCGCGTCGACTCACACTGGCTCTGCCCTCGAAGGGTCGTCTGCGGGAACCGTCGTGGTCGCTCCTCGACGCAACAGGCGTGGCCCCACAAGAACCTGGCGAGCGGGTACTTCAGTCGCACTGCCGAAACGCTGACATTGACCTTCTCTTCATCCGCGCCGACGACGTGCCCGAATACGTCCAGGACGGCATCGTGGACTGTGGTGTGACGGGTCTCGACCTCGTTGAGGAGCGCGAGTTCGACGTTGAGGTTCTCCTTCGCCTTGGCTACGGTCGTTGCTCACTGCAGGCGGCAGTCTCCAATGAGGACACCGCAACGCGGCTTGAAGACCTCGATGGTCGTCGTGTCGCCACGTCGCACCCTCGTCTCGCTAAGCAACTGCTCGCCGAGCGCGGCATCAACGTGGAGGTCATTCGCGTGACGGGCTCGGTGGAAATCACGCCACGCCTCGGCTTAGCTGACGCGATTGTTGACTTGGTGTCAACCGGATCGACGCTGCGCACGAATGGCCTCCGCTCTATCGGCACCCTGTTCGAAAGCGAGGCCGTGCTCGTGGGACGTCGACAGAGTGAGGGCCGCGAGGCGCAGGCTGTGTTGACGACCTTGCTCAAGAGTGTGATTGACGCTCGCGCGAGTCGCTATCTCTTGTTCAACGTGCGCGAAGAAGACCTCGCCGCAGTGACCGCACTGTTGCCTACCGCCGGCTCACCCACGGTGATGACGCTGGCGACCCCGGGCCTCGTCGCCGTCCACGCCCTGGTGCCCTCATCAGTTGTGTGGTCGCTGCTCCCGCAATTGCAAAACAATGGTGCCAGTTCGATCCTGACGCTCCCCGTAGAAAGAATGATGTCATGAGTACCCCCGTCCCCACTGACCGACCAATCACCATCGAAGAAATCGTCACCGACGTGCGTGAGCGCGGTGACGTCGCCGTGGCCGAATGGTCGCAGCGCTTCGACAAGACGACCAGTGCGGTGCCCGAGCGCGCCGTCGCCTACGGCGACATTCCAACAGCGGCCATCGTGGCGGCGGCTGACAACGTTCGCAAGTGGCACGCCGCCCAGCGCCCCGCCGACCTGGTGATGGAAGTCTCACCTGGTGTCACGCTCGAGCGCCGCTGGACGCCGCTGCGTTCCGTTGGCATTTACGTACCGAAGAACCTCGTGTCCTCACTCATCATGGGCGCAGTACCGGCGCAGGTGGCTGGGGTGGAGCGCATTGTGGTGTGCACGCCGCCGTCGGGTGCCGCTGCCGTGGCCGCCGCCGCCGCATTGCTGGGCATTGACGAAGTCTGGGCAATTGGTGGCGCACAAGCGATTGCCGCCATGGCCTACGGCACTGAGTCCATTGCGCCGGTTGACAAAATCTTTGGACCGGGATCGGGTGCGGTCAATGCCGCCAAGCTTCTGGTCAGCCGCGACGTCGCCATCGACCTCCCCGCTGGCCCCAGTGAGATTGTGGTCGTTGCCGACGAGGGCGTTGATGAAGCACTCATTCAGCAAGAGATTGCCGCACAAATGGAGCACGGTCCCGACTCGCGTGGTTTCATCGTGCGTGTTGGTGACGATCTCGAGGCGGCGCTCGAAGAAATTGAGAGCTACGCCGCCGAGCACGTCGCGCTGATCGGCGCAAGGGCCGAATCACTCGCCCCGCGTATTCGCAACGCCGGCGCCGTTTTCGTTGGCCCCTACGCACCAGTACCCGCTGGTGACTACGCCACGGGCGCTAATCACGTCTTGCCCACAGGTGGATGGTCGAAGTCCACGGGTGGACTCGGACTGGAGGGGTTCATGAAGACCGTCACGATTCAACGGGTGACCCAAGATGGCCTGGAGCGACTGGCCCCGACCATTGAGGCCCTCGCGGAGCTTGAAGGCATGACGGCGCACAAAGCGACGGCCCGCCGATGACCCGCCCCCTTCCCCTCGACGCCTACCAGTGGCCGCCATCGAACGAGGTGCTCGCTGAGCGCGTTGGACTGCACGCCTCGGACATCCTGCGCTTCGACGGCAACGTGCCGGCAATGCCGCCGGTGACGGCTCGTCCCGCCACGGTCGCCAAAGCTCTTGCCGATATCAATGAGTACGACCGTGGTCGTTACGAATCCCTTCGTCAGGCGATTGCCGACCTGCACAACGTGAGCATTGACAATGTCGCGATCGGCGCGGGGAGCGACGAGTTCATTGTGCTCCTGGCCGCGATGTACGCGAGTGGCGGCACGGTCGCAACGGTGCCGGCTGATTCGTATTCGATGTACCGATTCGCCGCGGGCATGGCCGGTGCGACACTCACCACTGACGTCGCCACGGCCGACCTGGTGTTCGTCTGTCGGCCGAATAATCCGACGGGGGAACTTCCCGACGTGCCGACGAACGTGACCGGCCAGTTGGTGATTGACGAGGCCTACGCCCACTACGCCGGCGCCGACGAGACGGCGCGTATTGGTGAAGGTGCCATCATTCTGCGCACATTCTCGAAGGCCTACGGGCTGGCCGGCGCGCGCGTGGGCTACGCCTTGGCTGACGCCGAGACCATCGCCGCCATTACGTCTCGCCAGGCCCCACTGTCAGTGTCGGCGCTGTCGGCGTCATTGGCGCTGACCGCTTTGTCGGTGCCCCTCGACGTCTCGGCACAGGTTGCGGAGCGTGACCGCGTGGCGGCCGCCCTGCGGGAACTGGGGCTCACCCCGTTGCCATCGGCGACCAACTTCCTCTTCATCCCGATGGAAAACCCGCAGGCCCTCGTGGACCGCGTGCTCGAGCACGGAGTGATGCTCCGGGCCTATGACGCCGGACTGCGCATTTCTATTCGTGATGAGATCGATGACGACGTGATGCTGCAGGCACTGAGCGCCGTGTTGCGCGGCACCGGGGCGCCGGAGCGCACGCTTCGCCACCGTCGGGCCACCGCGGAAACGTTCTTGACCTGCCGCTTGCGGGTGCCGGGCCAGGGTCGCGTGTTCATCAGCACAGGCGAGGGCTTCTACGACCACATGCTCCAGCAGCTGGCCTTCCACGGTGGCATGGACCTCCGCATGGAAGGGGTCGGTGACTTGGAGACGGGGGATCACCACTTGGTCGAGGACACTTTCCGCACCTTTGGCGAAGCCCTCGACGAGGCGCTCGGTGACCGCAAGGGTCTCGCCCGTTACGGTGAGGCACGGGTGCCGATGGATGAGGCCCTGGCCGTTGCGGTGGTCGACCTCTCCGGTCGCGCCAAGGCGACTCTCGACATCGACCCCGACCCCGGTATGGCGGCGCACGCCCTCGAGTCACTGGCGCAAACGGCACGGATCACCCTGCACGTCACGGCCAAGGGTGAGAACGCCCACCACGTGGCCGAAGCGGCCTTCAAGGCCGTGGGTCGCGCCATGAACCAGGCCCTCGTTCGAGACGGCTCGGTGGTGCGCTCCACGAAGGGCTCACTGTGAGCGAAGTTGTTGTCGTTGACTACGGTGCCGGGAACACCCGCTCCGTCTGTTCGTCGCTGCGCACTCTCGGCTACGAGAGCGTCGTGACGGCTGATCCCGCGGCGATCACCGGATCTGACTTTGTCATCTTGCCCGGGGTGGGCTCCGCCCGCTCGGCCATGACCCACCTCACCGAGACGGGGGCAGCATCGGCTCTCGCCGAACGCTACGCCGCTGACGGCCCCATCCTGGGTATCTGCCTTGGACTGCAGCTGGCCCTTGAGGCCAGTCAGGAGGACGGTGGGGTCAAGGGCCTAGGCCTCGTCGAGGGTCTCGTGGTACGGCTGGAAACGGCCCGTATCCCGCGACTGGGCTGGGCCATGGTCGAACCCTGGAATGAAGCGTTTTACTTTGCCCACTCGTTTGTCGCCGAGTCGCCCCACAGCGTGGCGACCTCGGAGGGACTCTGTGCCGCCGTGCGCCACGGCTCGTTCTTCGGGGTGCAGTTCCACCCGGAGAAGAGCGACGTCGCCGGCCTGAACTTCTTGGATCAATGCCTCTCCCTCGCCTAATTCCCTGTCTCGACGTCGCCCATGGTCGCGTGGTTAAAGGCGTCAGTTTCGTCAACCTCCGTGACGTGGGCGACCCCGTGGAACTCGCTCGTGCCTACAGTGACGGTGGCGCTGACGAACTCGTGTTCCTGGACATCGCCGCGACGCCGAACGACAACGAGACCATGGTCGACGTGGTGCGCCGCGTGGCCGACGTGCTGGCCATTCCCTTCACTGTTGGCGGCGGTATTCGCAGCGTCGATGACGCCTCGCGGATCATTGAGGCCGGCGCCGACCGTGTATCGCTGAACTCGGCGGCTCTGGCCACACCGGAACTCATTACCGAGATCGCCGCTCGTTTTGGCTCGCAGGCGGTCGTGGTCGCCATTGACGCGGGTGACGGCGTAGTGCACTCCCACGGTGGCCGGCGGGCCACCGATATCCCAACAGTGCCATGGGCCGCTGAAGCGGCCGCCCGTGGCGCGGGAGAGATTCTGCTGACCTCCATCGCCCAAGACGGCCAGCGGTCGGGATTCGACCTCGTGCTGACGCAGGCGGTGCGTGACGCCATTGATATTCCCGTGATTGCCTCGGGAGGCGCCGGCAGCGCCCAGCACGTCGCCGAGGCGTTGCGCGTGACCGACGCCGCGCTCGTGGCCTCAATTGTGCACGAGAATCCAGAGGGACTCCCCGGGCTGCGTCGCAAAATAACCGCATTGGGCATCGCCCTACGACCCGGAGGACAAACCCATGTCTGACTTACGAGCCGCCATTGTGCAAGACGACCAGAGCGGTCGCGTCCTGATGCTGGGCTGGATGGACGACGAGGCCCTCGCCACAACGCGGGCCACGGGCCGGGTGACGTTCTTCTCACGTTCCCGTCAGCAGCAGTGGGTGAAAGGCGAGACCTCGGGGAATTACCTCAACGTGGTCGAGATCATTGGCGACTGCGATGACGACGCCTACCTCGTGCGGGTCACCCCCGAAGGCCCGACCTGCCACGATGGTGCCACCTCGTGCTTCACCCCGTGGCTTTGGCGCAAGATTCTCCAACGGGAGGCATCGAACGCCGCCGACTCCTACGTCGTTTCGTCGCTCCAGAAGGGCCCGGCCTTCGCGGCGCGCAAGGTGGGTGAAGAAGCAGTGGAAGTCGTGGTCGCCGCCCTTAACGAAACTGACGAGCGCCTCGTCTCGGAAGCGGCGGACCTCTGGTTTCACCTGCTCCTGCTGCTGCGCAGTCGGGGCCTCGACCCAGCGGCAATTGAAGACGAGCTCCGGCGCCGTGAGAAGTAGGGCGACCTAAGGTACGAAGGTGACTCGTCGCCTGCTCCTCGCCCTCGGGTCGTGCGCCTTTGTCGGCAGCCTCGCGAGTAGTGCGGGGGCCACCGGCGTGACCGACGCCACGGGAACAAAAACAGCGCCTCTGACCTGCGCCACGTCGCGTGTGGACTCGTGGACGACCGACGCCCTCGCGCACGAAGTCGTCGTGGTCTCGCTTCAGTCAACGAGCCTGGTGCAAATGCGCCAAGCCGCCGCCGCCGGATTTGGTGGTGAACTGATTCTCGGATCGGTCGTTCCCGCCGGCCTGGTTCCCACGCTCCAATCGCTGCCCTCGCTCGCGCCGTCAAAACTTCGACTGAATGTCATGGCGGACGAGGAGGGTGGGGGCGTGACGCGCCTGCCCGCGCTGGTGGGCTCGTGGCCGTGGGCGCAAGTAATGGGCGCCACCATGACTGCCCCACAAATAACGGCCGTGGGTGCCCGACTGGGTCGGGCTATGGCGAACGCCGGATTCACGACTGATCTCGCACCGGTCGCGGACGTTGATGGCCGGCAGGTCTACCCCAGCGCGAGTAATCCCGACGGCTATCGATCCTTTGGTGGGAGTCCGTCGGCGGTGGCCGCCGACGCCACAGCCTTCGCGCAGGGACTGCGCCAGAGTGGCATAAACGCCACGGTGAAGCACTTTCCCGGCCTGGGTGGCTCATCCGGCAATACTGACACCGGTGCCGCCACCACGTTGCCCTGGGCCACGTTGCAACGTTCCGCCCTCTACCCGTTCCGGGTGGCGATCAGTGCGGGTGTGCCGATGGTGATGATGTCCAATGCCGTGGTGCCGGGTCTCACCGGTCAGCCGGCTGGCCTCTCACGGGCCGCGGTGGCGGCATTGCGGGCGCTGGGCTTTCACGGGCTGGTCATCACCGACGCGCTGGGTGCCGGCGCCATCTCGGCGCGACACCTCACCGAAGCGCAGGCGGGCGTGCTGGCCTTGGTCGCCGGTGACGACGAACTGCTCTCACAGACCCCCACGACGGCCGCCTCGAGTTTGACGAATGCCTCGGCCATGGTCAGGGCTATTGACGCCGCTGAGGCGACGGGCACGCTCACGCGGGCCACATTGATTGCGGCGGCCGCACAAGTGGTGGCGACGACGAACCCCGGAGTCTGCGCCGCCGGTTAGCGGTGGTGGGGTGGCACCTCGTGGTGGTCGCGTCGAATGCGCCGAATCTCGTCCTGCAGTCGCTCAACTTCCTGGCGGAGTCGAGCGACCACTTCCTCAAGTTCTTCACGCGACAGTTCGGAGGCCATGTGTCAATAATCCCACACGCGGCCGTCGGGCATCACGGAAAGAGGCCGCGAAGCTCCGTCGCCTCAGCGATTCGCTCCACACCCACGGCGATGGCCGTGTCACGCAGCGGCACACCGAGCTCGAGGTGGCGCTTCCAGACGTGGTTGAAGGCATCATGCATCGTCTTCTCCAGGCGCTGGGTGAAGAGCTCTCGTTCCCACATGAATCCCTGCAAGTCCTGGGCCCACTCGAAGTAGGAGGCGACCACGCCACCGGCGTTGGCCAGGACGTCGGGCACCACGATGACACCGCGCTCGGCAAGCACGGCCGCACCCTCGCCCGTGGTCGGGCCATTTGCGGCCTCAATGATCAATGACGCGGCGATGCGGTGGGCGACGTCGGCGGTGATCACGCCACCGAGGGCGGCGGGAATCGCGATGTCGCTCGGGATGGCCCAGACGGCCTCTCGATCAATCGTCTCCGCGTCGGGGAAGTCCACCACGGATCCAGTGGCCGCGAAGTGCGCGGCCAGAGCAACGGGGTCGACACCGTTGGGGGCGTGAATTGCGCCGTGCACGTCGGCGACACCGACGACCTTCATGCCACGGTCGGTCAGCATCTGGATGAGCGGGGCCCCGACCTTGCCGTAGCCCTGCACGACGACGCGCTCGTTGGACAGCGGGCGACCCAGTCGCTCGAGGAGCGCCACGGTGCAGATGGTCACACCCAGCGAGGTGGCGCCGGCGTGGCCGAGGGTGCCACCGATGGCAATGGGCTTGCCGGTGACGACGCCCATGGTGGCGTGGCCACGCAGCATCGACACGGTGTCCATGATCCAACTCATGACCTGCGCGTCAGTGTTGACGTCGGGGGCGGGAATGTCGGTGTCGGGCCCAATCATCGGGGCGATGGAGAAGGCGTAGCGACGGGTGAGGCGCTCGAGCTCGCCATGGGAGAACGTGGTCGGATCGACCTTGATGCCACCCTTGGCGCCGCCGTAGGGGATGTTGACCACGGCGCACTTGATGGACATGTCGGCCGACAGTGCAGCAATCTCGTCGACGTTCACGCTCTGGTGAAATCGAATACCGCCCTTACCCGGACCGCGTGAGGTGTCGTGGAGAATCCGCCACCCGGTGAACATGTCGATGGTGCCGTCATCCATGCGCACGGGAATCGCGACTTCGTGAATGCGCTCTGGGGTGATGATGCGCTTGATCATGCCCTGATCGAGGCCGAGAAGGTCACCGGCCTTTTGAATTAGGGAGGCGACGTGAAGCCAGGGATTGAAAGCAACCGGTTCGGTGCCGTCGGGAGAGATGAGCATAAGTGCCCGCCTTTGGTTCGGTAGAAGACCTCGTTGTCTTCCGTTACTCAATGTACGCCACTGCGCTTGCTCGCGCTGGAATTTCGGTGACGAATTGGTGACTGTTACTCGGCGGCAGTCACGTCGCGGCCGCCGGAGTTGACCCATGATTCGTACATGGCGGCGTAGGCCCCGCCGGCGGCGAGGAGGTCTGCCGGTGACCCCATTTCCACGATGCCGCCATGGTCAACCACGACGATGCGGTCAGCCCGCTGAGCGGTGGTGAGGCGGTGGGCAATCAGAATTGCGGTTCGCCCTTCAAGGAGGCGGTCCAGGGCCCGCTCGACGATGATCTCACTCTGGAGGTCGAGTGAACTGGTGGCCTCATCGAGAATCAACACGCGAGGTCGGGCGAGGAAGGCGCGGGCCAGGGCGAGCAACTGTCGCTCGCCGGCCGACAACGTCTGGCCGCGCTCGTGCACCACGGTGTCGAGACCTTGATCGAGTCGATCGATGAGATCGCGCAGGCCCACCACGTCAATGGCTTCGTCAAGCTCAGCGTCGGTGGCATCAGGTCGGCTGAAGCGGAGGTTAGTGCGAATGGAACCGGCAAAGAGGAACGGTTCCTGCGGCACGACGCCCAGCTGCGAGCGCAGCGAGCGCAAGGTCACGGTGCGGACGTCAACGCCGTCGACGAGAACACGACCACTGGTCGGGTCGTAGAAGCGGTTCGCGAGTTTGGCCAACGTTGACTTTCCGGCGCCGGTGGGGCCCACGAAGGCGACGGACTCGCCGGGGGCGATATCGAGGCTGACGTCGGTAAGCACGGGGCGGCCCTCGAGGTACCCGAAGGTGACGTGGTCGAAGGTGATGCGACCCTCAATCGTGGGCAGGACTGTCGCGTCCGGGCGTTCGTCGACGGTGGGTGGCGTTTCGATTAGTTCGCGCAAGCGAATAACGGAGCTGCGGCCTTGTTGGAGCGCGTTGTACTGCTGGACCAGCAGCTGAATCGGCTGGAAGAAGCGGTTGAGGTAGAGGAAGAATGCCACCAGCGCACCAATGGACAGTTGGTGGCGGACGACCATTTGACCGCCAATGCCGAGCAGCAAGCCCTGGCCGAGGATGCCGATCATGACGGTCGCGGGACCGTAGACGGCGTTGACGCGGCCAGTGACCATGTTGGCGTCTCGGTAGGCGCCAACGACGTGACGGTGGTTGCGGATGTTGCGCTGCTGACGATTAGTTGCGGTGACCACGCGAATGCCGTGGAGGGATTCGGAGAGGTCAGCCAGTACGTAGGCAATGCGGTCACGCACCAGCAAGTAGCCCTTCTCAGAGGCGTGGTGGAACCACAACGTGAAGGCGAAGAGCATCGGCACTATCAGCGCCACCGTCCAGAGGGCCAGGGTGACATTGGTCGCAAACAGGATGACCGTGATCACGATCATCGTCAAGCCCTGGCTGGCGAAGGAGGTGATGCCGTCTTGGATGAGCTGTTGCAGATTCTCAATGTCGCTGGTCATGCGACTCATCAGCACGCCGGCCTTTTCGTCGGTGAAGAAGTCGAGGCTCATGCGCTGGAAATGGGTGAAGACGCGAATGCGCAGGTCGTGCATGACGCGCGACGCCAGGGTGCCGCTCACGTTGGTCTGCAGTTGCTGCGTCAGAGCACTGATGACGGCGACCACCAAATAGATGGCGGCGCAGATAATCACCACGCGCGTGCTGCGGTGACCGGGGGTCATGCCGTGGTTGATGGCGTATTCGGTAAGTGCCGGGCCGACCTGCAACAAGAAGGTTGTCAGGATTACCAGGAGTGAGCCAAACACGACGTAGCCCGGGTGGTCGCGCAGCATCCGCGGCAGCGTCAAGCGGGTTCGTTCCTTGGCCGACGGTAGCTGCTGGAACGTGAGGGCCGACTTTTCGTGGACCGGCTCGGTCGCGAGCAACTTGTTGGCCTCAGCCTGCAGTTCGCTAGGGATGCCACCGAAGGGCAACCCGGTACGAGCACCGCCACCAAACATGCCTCCACCGCCGGGGCCACCACCCCAACCGCCGCCGCCCCACGCCATTACTGGTCCTCCCGGACGGACTGGGCGAGGATCTCGCCGTAGAGGGGAGAGGTGCTCAAAAGTTCCTCGTGGGTGCCGTCGGCGACCACGCGGCCCTCGTCGAGCACGACGACGCGTTGCGCCAGTGTGATGGTCGATACGCGGTGGGCAATAACGATGGTGGTGCGAGTGCTCATGAGTGAACGCAGCGCTTCGTAGATGCCGGCCTCGATGTGGACGTCGATGGCGCTGGTGGCGTCGTCGAGGATCAGAATCGGTGGATTGAGCAGCAGGGTGCGCGCAATGGCGATGCGCTGACGTTGGCCGCCCGACAGGGTGTAGCCGCGTTCGCCAATCACTGTCTGGTAGCCCTCGGGGAGTTTCTCGATGAACTCGTGAGCGTTGGCGGCGCGGGCCGCCGCCTCAATCTCGGCCGCGGTGGCGTCGGGGCGCCCGTAGGCGATGTTGTCACCGATGGAAACAGAAAAAAGGAAAGGTTCGTCGGTAACAACACCGATGTTTGCGCGCAAACTCTGCAAGGTGTACGTCCGTACATCGGTCCCGTCGATACAGACCGCGCCGTCGCTCACGTCGTAGAACCGGTTGATCAGTCGCGCCACCGTGGACTTGCCGGAACCGGTTCGTCCGACGATGGCCACGGTCTCACCGGGGGCCACGTGCAGATCGAAGTCAGTCAGAATCGGCGTGTCGCGGTAGGCGAAGGCGACGTGGTTGAAATCGAGCGCGCCGCGGACATTCGTGAGGTCGAAGGCACCCGGTCGGTCCACAATCTCGGGGTGCTCGTCAAGAATTTCGAAGATGCGCTCGGCACTCGCCTTGGCGCGCTGGCCCATCATGACTAACTGGCCGAGCATCATGAAGGGGGCCTGCAGCATCAGCAGGTAGGCGTTGAAGGCGAGAATCGCGCCAACCGCCAGGTGGCCCTGCACGACCATGACGCCACCAAAGCCCAGCACAAGGGCCAGGCCCAGCTGGGGAAGGTTCTGCACCCACGGCGACCAGAGGCCGCGAATCTTGGCGTCCTTGACGTAGGCCCAGGCCACCCGCTCGGCGGCATCGGCCAACCGGTTGATTTCTGCCTCTTCCTGGGCGAATGACTTCACGACGCGCACACCGTTGACGTTCTCGTCGACGATGGTCGCGACGTCGGCCAGGCGGGCCTGAGTGATCCACGAGATGGGGAACAGGACGCGTCGCATCTTGATGCCGACTACGTAGAGAATCGGCATGACCACCATGGCGATGCAAGCGAGAATCGGATCGATGGCCAGCATGAAGCCGAAGGCCAGCACGCCACTGGCGCATTGCACCAAGATGAGCGGGGCGAAGGTGGAGTACATCTGGACCGAACGAATGTCGGAGTTCGCGCGGCTGATCAACTGACCGGACTGGACCCGGTCAAAGAAGCTGAAGCTCAGCCACGTTAGGTGCTGGTAAATCAGTGAACGAAGGTCGGCTTCGACCTCGTAGGCCGTCCGCTGCAGGTAGTAGCGCGAAGCCATACCCGCGGCTCCGGCAATAAGACCGATGATCAGAATTTCAATCACCGCGCCGTGGAGGCTGGTGCGGTGCGTCTCGATGGCGTTCTTAAAGGCCTGGTTCAGCAAGTTTGGAACGAGGGCCTGAAACAAAAGGCTCAGAAACGACAGCGAGACCGAAGCGGTGAAGGTGAAGCGGTGCGACTTGATGATAGGTAAGACGCGTCGCCACCAGGACAGTGACGTGTCGCGACTGATTTCGGCGCGTGGCCCAGGGTACGACGAGGTCACACCACCGAGAGGATTCGCGGTCTCATCGACGGCGACGGGGCCGAAGTGTCGAGTACCAGTCACCGTTCAATGGTAGTGGTCGAATCTCCTGATGCCGTAGGGCGTAATGTCGTTGTCGTGACGCAGCCAATAATTGTTTCTCACCCCATCGTGGCCGACAAGGTTCGACAACTTCGTGACACGGCGACTTCGAACGCCGACTTCTTGCGCTTGGCGCATGAAATCTCTCGCTTCCTCGCCTATGAAGCACTTCGCACCGTTGCGGTGCAGTCGGTCACGGTTGACACACCGGTTGTGGAGGGCGCTCCCGCCGTGCGCCTCGACACCTCGTTTGTGATTGTGCCGATTCTGCGGGCGGGCCTCGGCATGTCAACCGCCGTTCAGGAAGTAGTGCCCGAGCACCGGCTGTGCCTCGTCGGACTGCGTAGGAATGAAGAGACGTTGGCCGCTGAGGTCTACCACGACGGTTTGCCCATGGCCCTCGAGGGGGCGCCGGTTATCGTCTGCGACCCCATGCTGGCCACGGGTGGCTCCCTACTCCAAGTCATTGCCATGGCCAAGGCCCGCGGCGCGGGCCAGATTACGGCCTTGTGCTTGCTGGCGGCCCAGCCGGGTGTTGATCGATTGCAGGCCGAGCACCCCGACGTGCAGCTCGTTGTTGCGGCGGTAGATCCCGCGTTAACTGACGTCGGCTACATTACGCCGGGTCTGGGCGATGCCGGTGACCGCCTGTTCGGCCCACCAGTTCATAACAAGCACTAAGGCGAGACGCCTGTAATAAGTTTGGGGTGCGGTTCCCTCAGACGAAAGGTTTCGCCCATCATGCAGAGTGCTACCCCGCCAGTTGGCGAACGCCTCCTGATTCCCCGTTGGACCATTGCGGTGGCCTTTGCGGTGGTGGCCATCGTTCTGATTATTGCAATGGGTGGCCCCGCGGCCCTGCTGTCGTCGCACTGGCCCTTCTACGGAGACCAGCCTGGTCAAGACTGGTGGCTCGCGGGCTTCCGATCACAACTGCTCCACGGCTCGGCGTTTGGCTGGAACAGCCAAACGAACAACGGCTTCCTCTTCGGATATTTCTACTTCCCGCTGCCGCCACTGTTTGTGACGGCGTTGGCCACGGTGGTGAGCGTCGCCGCCGCCGCCAAAGTAATGGTCTTGTTGTCGGTGCTGAGTATCCCCTTTGGCATGTGGCAACTCGTGAAGGGGCTCGGTTACAGCCGGTTCCTGCAAACCGCCACGGTGCTGTCGTCACTCATGGTCCTGTTGAGTAATCACCCCATCACCATTGGCGGCACCCTCTATGACGCGCTGCTCGGAGAGTTCTCGATCACGCTCGCGATTGGGTGCGCGCTGTGCTGCCTCGGGGCAATGGCTCGACTCCGTCGAGGGGTGGGGTCGTGGTGGCCGGTGGCGCTGTGGGGCGCGGCGACAGCACTGGCACACGTGCAAGGCGTCGTTGCCCTCGCCCTGGTGACTCTGGCATTCGCGGCCTGGGACATCCGCGATCGAGCAGCGGTGCGCCCATTGCTTCTGGCGGCGATCGCCGCCGCGGGGCTCAGTGCATGGTGGTGGTTGCCCGCCATCACGGTGCAGGGGCAAGCGCTCGGTGACGTAAACCCCGTTGAGCACAACCTGGCCGCCTTCGTATGGAATGGCGGCACGGGTACCGTGTGGGTGCTTGGCGTGCTCGGTCTGGGGTACGCGACGTGGCGTCGGTTCGACGGCGCTAAGCAGATGCTCTCAGCCATTGCGGTACTGGGCGTGGCGCTGTTGTTGCCGCTGCAGATTGCCGATACCGGTCGACTGCTGCCCATCATGTTTCCCCTTACGGGCATTGGCGTGGCCTTAGGTCTTGTCGCCCTGACTGAGGTGCTGGCCACACGCGTCACCGTGACACTGGCCACGGTGGGTGGCCTCGTGCTGACGGCGATCCTGAGCGGTGGCCTGCCGCTGCTCACCGGTCAAAACGCGACGATTCTGACTTCCTTTGATCACCAGACCGACGCCGGTATGAACAACCTGCCCGGCTACACCGGGGCGCGGGCACTCGCCACCGCTCTGGAAGCCCTGCCCACTGGACGGGTCATGGTCGAGACGCCCACGAACTATCAGTCGGTCTTTGGCGAGCGGCTGTGGACGCCACTGCTGAGCCTGTGGACCAACGGACACGACGCCACACCGCTCAGCTTGTTTATCAATGCGACACCGACGTCAATCGCTCTCGAGTACGCCTACGAGAACCTCACGTCCGTGTATGCCCCAGTGGTCGGGTGGCAGCCACACCCGGCGAGCCCGTATCCCTCGTCGGGGATCAACGAACTGCGCGCACTGGGCGTGAACTACTACGTGGCGACTTCGCCGGCGCTGGCGTCCATTTTGAATAAGGTCCCTGGTGTTCGGCTGGTGCGCACCATCGTTGCACCGCTGCCTGCCACGACAACGGCATCAGCGAGCACCGCGACGCAGGGCACCTTCTGGCTCTACGCAATCAGCAATGCGTCACTCGTTGCAGGTGTGCCCGCCACGATGCCCATGGGTGCACTGCCAACCAAGGCCTACGCACTCTCCATGACGTCTTACCTTGACACCATTGGTGCCACGACCCAGACCGTGTCTGTCCCCGTGGTGAATGGCCCCACTTACAGCGGACCCGTCGCCACGGTGAGCAACGTGGCCGCATCAAACACCACAATTTCGTTCCACGTGGCGACGATCGGCGAGCCCGTACTTATTCGGGAAACCTACTCACCGCAGTGGCACGTAACGGGCGCGGCCGCCGTGCTTCGAGCGGAACCCAACGAGATGCTGGTGGTCCCCACGAGTCACGATGTCACACTTCGCTTTGCGAATCCCGTCACGGTGCCGGTCGGCGCGGTAGTGAGTCTGCTCACTTGGGGAGCAATTGCGGCGGTGTTGATTCGCCGCCGCAGGAGTGCTGTCGCCGAGGCCTAGAGGCCGATGTCCTCGTGCCACAGGGTGGGGTGGTCGTGGATGAAGGTTGCCAGAAGTTCCGTGCAAGCGGGATCGTTGAGCACGATTACCTCGACACCGAGCTCCTCGAGCCATTCGTGCCCGCCGTGGAAATTGGTGGCCTCGCCAATGACGACGGCGCCGATGTTGAACTGACGGACCAGGCCGCTGCAGTACCAGCAGGGTGAGAGCGTGGTGACCATCACGGTGTCGCCGTAGTGACGACGACGTCCGGCGGCACGGAAGGCGTCCGTTTCCGCGTGGACCGAAGCGTCGTCTTGCTGCACACGGCGATTGTGACCGGCCCCCAGGAGTTCACCATCGCGCGTGAAGAGTGCCGCTCCAATAGGAATGCCGCCTTCGGCGAGCCCAATGCGGGCCTCGTCGAGAGCAGTGGCCAACATGGTGGTGGCGAGTTCTGTCGAGAGCGGTGCGCGTGTGGTCATGGTGTAATTATGCTTCAATCCTGTGACTACACCCACTTACACCGTTGCCATTGGTTCGCAGACCGTCGATCTGCCGGTCGTCGCATTGAGCGATTCGCTCTCGCTCGCGCTGCTCATCACCGTGGACATGGGTGTGAATTTCATGCGCACGGCCGGTGACGAACTCGCCGAACTCTTGCGCCCCTACGATGTCGACATCATCGCGACCGTCGCCACCATGGGTATTCCGGTGGCGACCGAAGTGACCAGGGCGCTGGGCTTGGACCAGTACGTGATCTTGCACAAGACGCCGAAGATCCACTTGGCCGACGCCGTGGCCGAACCAGTTCGGTCAATCACCACGAACGCCGATCAGCGCCTGCTCTTTGACCGCGCCCGCATCCCCGCCGTCGCCGGCAAGCGTGTGGCGATTGTTGATGACGTGGTCTCCACCGGCGCCTCGACCGGCGCGGCGCTGCGTCTGCTGCGCAGCATCGGCGCCGACGTCGTGGCGATTGGCACCCTGGTGACCGAGGCCTCGGTCTGGGAGACCTCACTTGGTGATGACGCACAGCGCGTTCTGGCGCTCGGCAAGATTCCGGTCTTTCACCCGGGTGACGATGGCCAGCTCGTGGAGGACTGGCAGGGCTAA
>Ga0208381_1000202_pt1 | contig 23673 bp, 28 predicted proteins | sample CryBogCBE13Jul09_FD_184572 | JGI IMG/M metagenome (GOLD analysis project Ga0208381, IMG submission 184572) | Freshwater microbial communities from Crystal Bog, Wisconsin, USA - CBE13Jul09 (SPAdes) (version 2) | ecosystem: Environmental > Aquatic > Freshwater > Lake | place: Crystal Bog...
GGTGATTCCACCGAGAGCGAGAGCAACGCCAATCGTTGAGTTGGCCTCATCTACGTCAGCGTATGCCTCAAGTCGTGGATCATTCTTGGATGTTCGGCTCATGTCCCCCAATGAGGTCGTGCCGTCATCACCAGTTTTTGTATAGATACGCGTCAGATTAACCATGGGGTGAGCCTATTGGAGCAGGTACGATCAGACCAGTTAAAATGCTCGCCGCGCCTAGTTCTCACCAACGGAAAGAAGGATCATGACCGAGAGTTCATCTGCTCTTCGCATTCATGGCCCTGCCCGTTTGGTTGGTGAAGTGAGCGTTACTGGCGCTAAGAATTCTGCCCTCAAACTGATGGCCGCATCACTGCTGGCTCCAGGCAAAAACATTCTCCGAAATGTTCCCGATATCGCCGATGTAGAGATTATGTCGGAGTTACTGCGACGCCTTGGTTGCGAAGTGAGCTTTGAGCCACGTACCAACGTCATGAGTATCGATGTCCCGCAAACTCCCGGACATATCGCCGAATACGACTTAGTGCGCAAAATGCGCGCCTCGATCAATGTTCTCGGGCCTCTTCTTACTCGAGTGCATCAGGCTGAGATTTCCCTGCCGGGCGGCGACGCTATTGGCTCTCGTGGTTTAGATTTTCATATCGCTGGCTTAGAGGCCATGGGTGCTGAGATCGCCTTTGAACACGGCTTCATTATCGCTAAAGCCCCTCGTGGACTTACTGGCGCAGAGATTGAATTCAAATTCCCAAGCGTTGGCGCTACCGAGAACATCATGACCGCGGCCGTTCTCGCTAAGGGAACGACAACCATTCACAACGTTGCGCGCGAACCAGACATCATCGATCTGGGTGAGTATCTAATCAAGATGGGTGCGCAGATCGAGGGCTTAGGCTCACCAACAATTACCGTTCATGGAGTTTCCGAACTCCACGCAGCAGAGCACGCCACACTCCCCGATCGCATCGTAACTGGTACCTGGGCCTTTGCGGCCGCGATGACTCGAGGCGACATCACAATTAACGGTGGCCGAGCAGATCACTTAGAGATTCCACTCGATAAGTTGGTAGAAGCTGGCGCGGTTGTCACTTCGACACCTGGTGGTTTTAGAGTGAAGATGGATCAACGTCCGATCGCCGTTGACGTTGCCACACTTCCCTACCCGGGCTTTCCCACCGATTTACAGCCGATGGCAATCTCTCTCAACGCGGTCGCGTATGGCAGCGCGATAGTTACTGAAAATGTTTTTGAAGCACGTTTTATGTTCGTCAACGAACTTCAACGTTTGGGAGCGAACATCATGGTTGATGGTCACCATGCTGCGATTTCTGGCAAGGAACAACTCTCTGGTGCACCTGTGGTTGCTACCGATATTCGTGCGGGAGCTGGCTTAGTGTTGGCAGGGCTCTGCAGTGAAGGTGTAACAATCGTTGAAGATGCGTTTCATATTGAACGCGGATATCCAAATTTTGCAGAGAACCTCTGCGCGCTAGGCGCGCAGGTTGAGAAGATTTAAGTTACTTAACGATCTCTTCGCCAAGGACTGAGACGCGGTCCTTATTTACTGAAATAAATCCACCAGCCATATTGAAGTCAGAAGTATTTCCATCTGATGTCTTTACGGTGATGATTCCAGGAACGAGCACTCCAAGGAGTGAGATGTGTCCTGGCATGATTCCGATGTCGCCATCAAGTGTGCGCGCAGAGACCATTGTGGCCTCACCCGACCAGACACGCTTTTCGGGTGAGACTACTTCAACGGTAAGGATGGCCATTGGGTTATGCCTTAGCCAACTCTGCTGCCTTGCGCTCTACGTCTTCTAGACCGCCGCACATAAAGAATGCCTGCTCTGGAACGTGGTCATACTTTCCATCAGCGAGAGCTTCGAATGCTTCGATTGTCTCTGAGAGTGGAACGAATGATCCATCGATACCTGTGAAGACCTTTGCCACGAATGTGTTCTGTGACAAGAAGCGTTGGATACGACGAGCGCGACCAACCAAGATACGGTCTTCTTCAGAGAGTTCATCGATACCCAAGATCGCGATGATGTCTTGAAGATCCTTATAACGCTGCAAGATCTGCTTGACGCGGTTTGCAACACGGAAGTGGTGCTCACCAATGTAGCGAGGATCCAAGATACGTGAAGTTGAGTCGAGCGGATCCACAGCTGGGTAGATACCAAGCTCTGAGATCGGACGAGACAACACTGTGGTTGCATCCAAGTGGGCGAATGTCGTGTGCGGAGCTGGGTCGGTGATGTCATCGGCAGGGACATAAATCGCCTGCATCGATGTGATCGAGTGACCACGTGTTGAGGTAATGCGCTCCTGCAATTGACCCATTTCGTCAGCAAGTGTTGGCTGGTAGCCCACAGCTGATGGCATGCGTCCGAGAAGTGTTGATACCTCTGAACCTGCTTGGGTGAAACGGAAGATGTTATCGATGAAGAGAAGAACGTCTTGCTTCTGAACATCGCGGAAGTATTCAGCCATGGTGAGAGCTGAAAGCGCAACGCGCAAACGAGTTCCAGGTGGCTCATCCATCTGACCGAAGACCAAGGCGGTCTTGTTGATAACGCCAGTCTCTGTCATTTCAAGGAAGAGGTCGTTACCTTCACGGGTACGCTCACCAACACCGGCGAATACTGATACACCACCGAAGTTTTCAGCTACGCGGTAGATCATCTCTTGAATCAAAACTGTCTTACCTACACCAGCACCGCCGAAGAGGCCGATCTTTCCACCACGTACATACGGAGTGAGTAGGTCGATAACCTTGATACCGGTTTCGAACATCTCGGTCTTTGACTCGAGTTGGTCGAAGGCAGGAGCTGTGCGGTGGATCGGCCAGCGCTCTTTCACGTCGAGTGAAGAGGTTGGCACGTCGAGTGACTCACCGAGTGTGTTAAATACGTGGCCCTTGGTGACATCACCAACGGGAACTGAGATTGGCGCACCGGTATCTGACACAGCGGCGCCGCGGACCATGCCGTCAGTTGGCTGCATCGAGATCGCACGAACGACGTTATCGCCGATGTGCTGCGCTACCTCGAGTGTGAGGGTGCGCTTCTCGCCAGAGAGGGTAACTTCAACCTGGAGTGCGTTGAAGATCGCTGGCATCGCATCGGCAGGAAATTCGATATCTACGACCGGTCCGATTACTCGGGCAACACGACCGTGCTTTCCTGTGTTTGTCTCTGACATCATTCGCTCCCTGCGCTAGCTGAGGCAAGCGCATCTGCGCCGCCCACAATTTCACTGATCTCTTGGGTAATTTCGGCCTGACGAGCCGCGTTGGCAAGTCGGGTGAGTGACTTGATGAGTTCATCAGCATTGTCAGTTGCTGACTTCATAGCGCGACGGCGAGCTGCGTGCTCGGAAGCAGCAGATTGCAACAACGCGTTGAAGACTCGGGCTTCGACATAGCGTGGAAGAAGCGCATCCAAAACGCCTTCCGCACTTGATTCGAATTCGTACATCGGCATGATTCCACGAGGTTCGGCCGACTCTGACTTATCTGCAAGAGGCAGAAGTTGGTCTGACAAAGGCTCTTGGGTGATCATAGATTTGAACTGAGTGAAGACGATGTGAAGTTCATCGGCACCGCTCTCATTCAAGAAGTTTGAGATCAACGCTTCGGAAACTTCCTTCGCGTTGTCGAACGTTGGATTGTCTGAGAAGCCAGTCCATGAACCTGCGATCTCGCGATTACGGAAACGGTAGAAGTTCACTGCCTTGCGACCGATCAAATAAGCATCAACTTCAAGACCACGGCCACGCAAGCTGGCGATCAAAATATCGCCTTCCTTGATAGCTGCGTTTGAGTAGGCACCCGCCATACCGCGGTCTGCGGTGATGATGAGGACTGCTGCGCGCTTTGGATTGTTCGCCGCACTTGTGAGTGGGTGAACTGTGTTTGAGAAGGTAGCGACAGCGCTTACTGCATTGGTCAACTCGTTGGCGTATGGCGAAGAAGCAGCAACGCGCTGTTGCGCTTTGACGATACGAGAAGCAGAGATCAACTCCATTGCTCGTGTGATCTTCTTCGTCGCCTTAACCGAACGCATTCGGCGGCGATAGACGCGTAGTTGGGCACCCATGAGTTAGTTACTTACCTGCACTCGCTGAGAATTGAGCCTTGAACGATTCAACTGCCTTTTCAAGAGCAGCAACTGTGTCATCGCTCAACTCGCGTGTTGTTGAGATAACTTCGAAGATCGATGCATGTGAGTGTGAGATGTAATCCAAGAACTCAGCTTCGAAACGTCGGATGTCAGCGACTGGAATTGAATCCATCTTGCCGGTGGTACCAGCCCAGATTGAGACAGCCATGCGCTCAACTGAGTAAGGTGAGTATTGACCCTGCTTCAAGAGTTCGACCATGCGAGCACCGCGCTCGAGTTGAGCCTTTGATGCTGCATCAAGATCTGAACCGAAAGCTGCGAAAGCTTCGAGTTCGCGATACTGAGCGAGGTCAAGACGTAGGCGACCAGCGATCTTCTTGATCGCCTTGGTCTGCGCAGAACCACCGACGCGAGATACCGAAATACCTACGTTGATAGCTGGGCGAACACCGGCGTTGAAGAGATCGGTTTCAAGGAAGCACTGACCATCGGTAATCGAAATTACGTTGGTAGGAATGAAGGCAGAGACGTCATTACCCTTTGTTTCGATGATTGGTAGGCCAGTCATAGAACCGCCACCGAGCTCATCGGAGAGCTTTGCGCAACGCTCGAGCAGACGTGAGTGCAAGTAGAAGACGTCGCCTGGGTATGCCTCACGACCTGGTGGACGGCGAAGCAACAAGGAGACCGAACGATATGCCTCGGCTTGCTTGGAGAGGTCATCAAAAATAATGAGAACGTGTTGACCGGCATACATCCAGTGCTGACCAATGGCAGAACCGGTGTATGGAGCCAAGTACTTGAAGCCAGCTGGGTCAGAGGCAGGAGATGCAACGATTGTTGTGTACTCCATTGCGCCAGCTTCTTCCAACGCGCCCTTTACAGCTGCGATGGTTGAACCCTTTTGACCGATAGCAACATAAATACACTTCACTTGCTTCTTAGGATCGCCACTCTTCCAGTTCTCTTTCTGGTTGATGATGGTGTCGATCGCAATAGCAGTCTTACCGGTCTGACGGTCACCGATGATCAACTGGCGCTGTCCGCGACCAATAGCTGTCATCGCGTCAATCGCCTTAATACCTGTCTGCATTGGCTCTTTCACAGGTTGGCGTTGAACTACTGATGGAGCCTGTAGTTCGAGTGCGCGCATACCTTCAGCCTTGATCTCGCCCTTGCCATCGATTGGGCGACCAAGTGGGTCGACTACGCGACCAAGGAAGCCATCTCCGACTGGTACAGAGAGAATCTCGCCGGTGCGGCGGACCGATGTACCTTCTTCAATTCCGGTGAACTCGCCGAGGATAACGACACCGATCTCGCGAACATCGAGGTTCAGCGCCAATCCGAGTGTGCCGTTTTCGAACTTGAGAAGTTCGTTGGTCATTGTCGATGGAAGACCTTCCACGCGCGCAATGCCATCGCCAGCTTCGATAACTGTTCCGACTTCATCGCGGACTGCAGCGCTTGGCGTGTATGCGGCTACATACTTTGCCAACGCATCGCGAATCTCTTCGGGACGGATCGTAAGTTCGGCCATCTTTTTCTCCTCTAACTTGGTTCTAACGGGGCTAGAACTAGATATCTGTTAAAAAAATTAAATTGCTAGTGCTCGTCCGGCTTCTGCTACACGAGTACTAATTGTTCCGTCGATCATCTCGTCCTTGAAGCGGATAGAAATTCCACCGAGAACGGTTGGGTCGATTTCAACATTCAGGTGAACTGGCTGACCCACTTGCTTTGAGAGCAGAGCGGTGAGCTTCTCGGTTTGAGCTGCTGAAAGTGCTGAGCGTGTGCGAACGACTGCAATCGCACGATTGCGACGAGCGGCCACAGTCTGGATATAGAGATCGATAACGAGCTCGATAGTGCGACCAGAGAGAGCGCTGACTAGCTCGGTGAGAAGGCGGAGTGTCGACGGTGCGACCTTTCCACCAAGCACGCTAGCAAGTAGCTCGCTCTTGAAGTTGGCTTCAACTCCGTTGAGTGAGAGTCCAGCACGAAGATCTGGGTTTTGCTCTAACACGCTCTCGAAAGCGAAGAGCTCTTCTTGGAGTCGATCGAGGGTGCCTTCTGCATTTGCAGCAGTGGCTTCGGCCTCGATCGCTAACTGTTCCACTGCGCTGGCAACATCAACCGGTGAAGACCAGCGAAGTGAAACAGCAGCTTCAAGAAGTGCGATTGCTTGCTTTGATACTGACTTGCCGAACAAATCAGCGATCAGAGCGTTCTTGGACGCGGCATCACGTGAAGGGTCAGTAAATGCGCGACGCAAGCCAATCGATGAGGTGAGAGAACTAAGAACTGAGAAAAGGTCATGCGAAATGGCGGTGCAGTCAGCAGATGAGACGCCCTTGAGCTGCTCATCAAGCGTGCCACGAAGGCTCGCTAGGGATTGACGACTTTTTCCACCAAGTGCGATCACTTTTCGCTCTTCTCCAAATCAGCTAGGAAGCGGTCGACGATGCCTGATTGACGAACGTGGTCGTCAAGGGCTTCGCCCACAATCTTCGATGCAAGCTCGGTTGCGAGCGAACCAACTTCGTGACGCAATGATGCGATCGCTTGTTGACGCTCTGCTTCGATAGAAGCACGTGCCGCACTTGTGATGCGGTTAGCTTCATCTTGAGCCTTGCTACGGAGATCTTCGATAATCGCTGCGCCTTGCACACGAGCCTCTTCGCGAATTACTTGTGCTTCTGCACGAGCTTCGCTGAGTTGAGCTGTGTAAGCAGCAAGAGCTGCTTCTGCCTCTTTTTGTGCGGCTTCAGCCTTTTCAATTCCGCCTTCGATAGCAGCGGTACGTGCTGCATATGCCTTCTCAAAAGCAGGAACTGCCTTTGACTTGAGAAGGATGAAGAGGATTGAGAAAGCGATAAGACCGACAATAATTTCGGCAACGCTTGGCACAACTGGGCTAGGGGCGTCCTTGTAGACGGCAGCAGCCTTAAGTATGAGTTGTGTGGTCATTTATATTCCGCTCTTTCTCGAGAGAGGTATTCCTTACTTGAGAACGAAAGCTAGAACGAGACCGAAAATTGCAAGAGCTTCAGCAAGCGCGAATCCAAGGAATGCGATTGGCTGCAAGATGCTGCGAGCTTCTGGTTGGCGAGCTACGCCGTTGATGTACGCGGCGAAGATTAGTCCTGTTGCTGTACCAGGACCGATGGTCGAAAGACCAAAGCCCACGATGCTGAGTGTGCCTTTCATGTTACTTCCCTTCAACTATTGGATGAGCCGGTGCTCAACCAAACCTATTTTTTCTCTGTTAGTGCTCTTCGGCGAGTGCGCCGGCGATATAAAGCGCCGCAAGGAGCGTAAAGATGTACGCCTGCAGACACTCAATACCCATTTCGAAGAAACTCAATCCGATGGCAAGACCAAAGGAGAGAATCGCGAAAACTTTTACGAAAGCTGCGCTCTTAAGCATGTATTGGCCGCCCAAAGTAAAGAGCAAGAGGAGCAAGTGACCAGCGAACATGTTTCCGAACAAACGCATTGCGAGTGTGAGCGGACGAACTGCAAAGTATGTAAGAAATTCAACCGGCGCCAAGATCACGTAGATCGGCTTTGGTACACCTGGCATGAAGCACATCTCTTTGAGATAGCGGCCAAGGCCCTTTTTCTTGATTGCGACCCAGTGATAAACCACGTAAACGAAGATGGTGATCGAAACCGGGAAACCGATGTGCGACATCGTTGGGAATTGCATGAATGGCACAACGCCAAACAAGTTGTTGGTCAAGATAAATGTGAAGATTGCGAAAAGGAGCGGAGTGAAGCGCTCAAACTCTTCGCCAATAACATCTTTACCAATGCCATTTCGGACAAAGCCATAGATCGCTTCGCCAGCAAATTGCAGACGAGATGGGACTACCGCTGCCTTGCGTGAAGCCATGGTGAAGAACGCTGTAATGATGATGACCGAGAAGAGAAGCAACATGACGGGCTTTGTCGCCACAATCGAGCTTCCAAATGCTGGGTTGTAAAAGAAGTCACTGCTACTTGGTGGCGTGAATGCTGGCTGAGCCATACTCAACGTGTGATGTAGCGCGAGTGACAAGATGCAGCTCCATTACGTGTGGTCAGAGGCTCGTGAGGAATCGGGCCGTAGGGGTTGAAGACGCCTTACCTTAAAGGTAAGTGGGGATCAGAGGCAAACGATCGAGGTCAAAACTGCCTTACTGCTCTGGGTTTTTCGGGTTATTCGGATCACGTTTTAACCGGGGGTCTGGCTTCTTGAGATCATCCCGGACAAATCGAATCCAGATCAGATAAAACCCTGTACCCATCCCCAAGACCAGACCCACGGGAGTCCAATACCCCGTGTTGAGGTAGTGGTCCAGGACAAAGCCCACGCCACCCCAAAATCCCAGGCCGGCAATCAAGTAGGCGGTTATGGTCCAAAAGGCGCCATCTTCGGGAGCGGTTCCAGCCATAGGAGTTCTTACTTTTCGCCAGGAAGAGGGAGTTGCATCCGAAGTTTGAAAAAGGCGCGAACTTCCCCACTCAACCAAGCAACGATCACAGCAATCGCCACTGCGCCGAAGGCCGTGCGGTTAAGTGTTGCGGCGCTGACATTGATGAGTACGAGCAAGAAGAGAGCTCCAAGAACAACAATCTTGACGAAATACGAGAGCATCGCCAAAACCATCACAGTTGTGGGATCCATTTTTCGTGACGCCTTAGAGATCATCAGATGCACGGCGAAGAAAATAATGACCACGCCTTGCGCAAGCAGGGCGCCGTAAAAACCTGAAAGACCTTTAACTAGTGATGAGGCGATCAGTCCGATGATGCCAACAACGAGTGCTGGAATTGCTGCACCTTTACCGAGTTGTGCCTCTGTTGATTGTGGTCCGACCAAATTACTCATTCTCGGATACCAGCTTTACTCGCGGCCGAATCGAAGCCAGGCTAAATAGAGAGACGAGCCAAGGCCAAGAACAATTCCACCAATAAAGAAGTAGTGATGCTTGCCAACGCCACGATCAATTCCGTAACCGATCGCTCCCCAGACAACCAAACCTGCAACTAAATAAGCCAGGATGGACCAGAGCGCGCGCTCGTTATTGCGTTCTTGTGTCATGACGTAGAGGATACGCCAACTTGGGAGTCGAACCTATTTCTCCGCGTGAGCACGATCAAATAGAGCGAGGTAAGCGCGATCACCGCACCGAGCAACAACGCTACCCAGAGCGGCTCGAAAGCAGCTACGACGGTAGGCGCCGCAAACATGGCGGTCCACAGATACAAAATGAAGGTAGCGCGACGTTGCGATGCGCCCATTCGCAATAACCGGTGGTGTAAGTGTTCGCGATCGGCCGAGAACGGTGATCTACCCGCTCTTAACCTTCGAACAATCGCCATTCCCAAATCAATCAGTGGAATACCAAGGATTGTGAAAGGCAAGATTAAAGGAACGATGGTGGAGCGCTGGCTCTGATTTGAAATTGCATTGACATCGATCTGTCCGGTCAAGGTGATGGCAGAAGCCGCGAGCAAAAGCCCAAGGAGCATCGCTCCTGAATCTCCCATGAAAATTTTTGCTGGATAAAAATTATGAGTGAGAAAGCCCAAGCACATGCCGATGACAAGTGCGGTGATGAGAGACGGTGCACCCGCGCGGTTAAAGCCGTTGACGACTGCGAGTACATAGGAAAATACAAAGAAGGCGCTGGCACAGATAGCAACAATTCCCGTTGCCAGACCATCAAGTCCGTCGACAAAGTTCACTGCGTTGATGACAAGGATGACAAAGACAACAGTGAGCACTTGTCCGATATTTGGTGGAAGAGTAAGAATTCCGTTGATAGGAAGCCAGAGAATTTGTACTCCGTGCAGTAACAGAATTCCACCTGCAACAGCTTGGCCCGCAAATTTTGTAATTGCATCGAGATCAAAACGATCGTCGATTGCGCCGAGCAACATCACGAAGGTGGCCGCTTCAAAGATACCAAGGGTCTCCCCCGTCATTCCAGAATTAATCAGCGGCAGATGATCAACGATGAGAAATGTGATTGCCATCGAAAGCCACATCGCGATTCCGCCCCAACGTGGCGTAATTTCGGTATGCACATCACGAGCACGCAGTTGCACGAAGGCACCAGACTTCAGCGCAATATCGCGAATGAGTGGCGTCAAGAAGTAACAGATGATCGCAGCGAGCGCACCCGTCACTAAATAATCACGCATTAAAACCGCTTCTTAGCGAGGATAAACCGGGAAGCGATCAGTCAGAGTGCGTACTTCGGCAGCAATATCTGCGGCCTTAGCTGGCTCTCCACCATCTTTAATCGCCCGTGCAATCAAGGATGAGATCTGCTTCATTTCGGCAACGCCCATTCCTTGGGTAGTTGTCGCGGCTGAACCTACGCGGATTCCGCTGGTAACAGCAGGAGTCTCTGGGTCGTATGGAATAGCGTTCTTGTTAAGCGTGATGCCAGAGAGTCCACAGCGCTCATCGGCAACCTTGCCGGTGACACCCGTGGAACGAATATCAATGAGAGCTAGGTGAGTCTGGGTTCCACCAGATACGGCGCGCATACCTTCTGCTTCTAAGCCAGCAGCGAGCGCCTGTGCATTCACGATTACTTGCTTGGCATACTCTTGATAAGCAACTTCGGATGCTTCCTTGAGAGCAATCGCCTTTCCAGCAACCGCGCTCATGATTGGACCACCCTGAATTCCAGGGAAGACTGCCTTATCGATAGCGGCAGCGTGTTCCGCCTTTGAGAGAATCATTCCGCCGCGTGGTCCGCGCAAGACTTTATGAGTTGTAAATGAGACTACATCTGCATATGGAACAGGTGAAGGAATTGCTTTTCCAGCTACCAGACCAATGAAGTGAGCCGCATCGACCCACATGATTGCGCCGACTTCATCGCAGATAGCGCGAACTTTTTCGAAGTCGATCAAACTTGGATACGCAGTTGCTCCGCTACAGATCATCTTTGGCTTGTGAGTAATCGCTAAATCACGGAGCTCGTCATAATCAATGAGTTCGTTATCGGCGCGGACGCCATACGAAACAACGTTGAACCACTTGCCTGAGAAATTTACCTTTGAGCCGTGGGTGAGATGGCCACCATGTGGGAGCGACATCGCAAGGACGGTATCTCCTGGCTTGGTGAATGCTTGATAGACCGCGATATTTGCGCTTGCGCCAGAGTGAGGCTGCAAGTTGGCATGCTCTGCACCAAAGAGCGCCTTTGCGCGTTCGATACCGATTACTTCGACTTTATCGACTTCTTCGCAGCCGCCGTAGTAACGCTTGCCTGGGTAGCCCTCTGCATATTTATTTGAAAGCGTTGAACCAAGCGCTGCTAAGACTGATGGCGAGGTGAAGTTTTCACTCGCGATCAGCTGCAATCCATGGCGTTGGCGCTCGAGCTCGGTGAGGAGCAGCGCTGCAATCTCTGGATCTTGGTGAGTAAGGGCGTCAAAATCTGGGCCGAAGAAGGTATCGCTCATGGGGGCAACCTTAACTTAATTAGCCAGCGATAGCGGTGACGCTCGGAACTACCTCCTGCAATTGCGCCAGCGAGATTGCTCCCTCGCGGAAAAGTTCAATTCCTCCGGCAGCCCCGATGATCGAGCGACGCAAGACAGATGAGACTGGGCCCTGCGGCAACTCTCCCTCATCGACGAATACGCCGATCTCAGATTGCAGAGCTGGCACCTCATTGAGAGTTCGGGATGCGGGGTTGCCCGCTTGTGCGGCGCTTGCGGCAGCTAGCGGGCCGCTTCGCTTGAGCAGCGCGAGGATGAATTCTCGGTTCGGGATGCGCAGCGCAAATTCACCAAGGCTGCGGTCATCGCCCAAATTCCAATTGAGAGCTGGCTGCGGAGCAAGCTGCATCGTCAGCAGCCCCGGCCAAAATGTTTCTGCAATCTTCTGCCACTCTGAGTCAAAGTCTTGTGCCAAGCCGCTTACCGCTGCAACGCTGCCCACCATTACTTGTGCGGCAGTACCAGGCTTATCTCCGCGTAATCCGTGAATTCGCTCGACCGCGCCGGCGTTAAACGCATCGCAGAGATACATGTAGGCATGCTCGCTGGCAACAACAACTATTTCGCCCTGCAGGAGTGAAACCAACGTGCGATCAATCGCAGCAGAGATCGGTCCGCCACCAAGAGTCAGAATCTCACTCACGCCGCACCCAATGCCTCTTCTATTCGTTTCTTAACATCGCTATCGACCATTGCGTGGATGATTGTTCCATCTTCTGAGTAATTTTCCGAGAGGATCTCACCACGATTATGAATTGCCGAAACTAAATCGCCACGCGAGAACGGGATCGTGATCCGGATTTCGACTCGCGGCCGAGGCAACGAAGTTTCAATCGCTTTAAGGAGAGTTGCCATGCCAAACCCAGTTCGAGCCGAGATCGCAAAGGCCTGAGATTCTTCTCGAAGAATCTGCATCAAGATTTCCGGCGCAGCCACGTCGGCCTTATTAATAGCAATAATTTCCGGGATATCTCCCCCACCAAGTTCATTGATTACCTGGCGTACAGCTGTGATCTGACCGCGTGGATCTGGGTCTGAGCCATCTACTACGTGGACAATCAGATCCGCTCCTCCGACTTCTTCAAGAGTAGATTTGAAGGCTTCCACTAATTGGTGCGGCAGGTGTCTCACGAATCCCACGGTATCTGCCAGCGTATAGACGCGACCATCACTCGCAGTCACTCGTCGAACGGTTGGATCCAGAGTTGCAAAGAGCGCGTTCTCGACCAGCACACCTGCGCCAGTAATTCGATTCATCAACGAAGATTTGCCGGCGTTGGTGTAGCCAGCAATTGCTACTGCCGGAATATTGTTTTTGGTCCGCTCATGGCGCTTGGTATCGCGCGCAACTTTCATCTCTTTAATCTCTTTGCGCAGCTTTGCCATCTTGTCGTTGATACGGCGGCGATCGGTTTCGATCTTGGTCTCACCCGGACCGCGGCCACCAATTCCACCAGCTTGTCGTGAGAGCGAGTCACCCCAACCGCGAAGTCGTGGCAACATATAACTCATCTGTGCGAGTTCGACTTGGGCTTTACCTTCACGCGATTTTGCGTGTTGGGCGAAGATATCCAAGATCAACGCGGTGCGATCAATAACCTTCACCTTGAGTTTGGATTCAAGTGAGCGAAGTTGTGCTGGTGAAAGTTCACCATCACAGACCACTGTGTCGGCTCCTGTTGCGATGACAGCCTGACGAACTTCTTGAACTTTTCCAGAACCAATAAATGTTGAAGGATCGGCGCGATCTCTGCGCTGAATGAAACCTTCCATCACTTGTGAGCCGGCAGTTTCTGCGAGAGCGGCGAGTTCCTTCATCGAATTCTCGGCTTGGACTGCAGTTCCTTGCGTCCACACGCCTACTAAAACGACCTTCTCAAGACGAAGTTGGCGATATTCCGCATCGTTAACATCTTGGAGTTCGGTGGAAAGTCCGGAGACTCGGCGGAGCGCTTGTCGATCCTGCAACTCTTGCTGATTCGCTTCATCGAATTCGGCGCTACCAAATTCGGAATCGTATTCGGCGGCGGCGATTGCGCTTTCGCGAAGAAGTTCGTCGATATCAATGTCGAGTGGATCTAGTGGCGAATCCGAACTCACAGATACATATCCAATTCAACATCCCTCAGGATTACTGCAGGGCCAATCAAAGTGGCATTGCTATGCGGGTCGATATCTACGACAAGACGACCACCCGGTGGATTGATCACATAACGAACCGGCAGCTTCTTACTCTGATGTAACGCGGTTGCGAGTGCTACGGCACATGTTCCTGTTCCACATGATTGAGTTTCGCCAACGCCGCGTTCATAGACTCGCATCGCCAACTCGCCGTTAGGCAATTCGGTAACAAATTCCACATTCACACCGTCGGGATAATCGCCATCGACTACCGGTGCGCTCTTCAGATCCCCGGCATGCGCAAGATCTTCCACAAAGAGCACGGCATGCGGATTACCGACGTTGATATGAAGTGCTGGCCAACTGCGATCTCCTACGGTGACAGTGACATCGTCGTAGACCTCTTCGACCTGACCCATGTTGACAGAAATATCATCATTGGCTGGCGCCGCTAAATATTTCATTCCGGCACGAGTATCGATCGCAAAGATTCCTTCGGGTTGGTGACCGCGTTCGATCAAGTAGCGCGCCATCACACGGATTCCATTGCCGCACATCTCTGCAAGCGAGCCATCCTGGTTTCGGTAATCCATAAACCAGTGGTTCCCTTTTTTGGTGATACGAATGAAACCATCAGAGCCGATACCGGTCTGGCGATTACAGATGCGTGCAATCTGTTCGGTGCTCAATTCATTCTCGTTCAGAGGGTCAAAGAGCAGCACAAAATCATTGTGGGTGCCGTGACCATAGCTACCGATCATGAATGAGGCTCTCCGATCTCTGGACGCACTCTCAGGTGAGTGTTCCGGATTTGAGGATATCGCTTTCAATCATTGCTAGGCGAGTCGATTGATCATGTTCTGGTGAAATCCAGGTAATTCTGGGATCGCGGGTAAACCAGGTCTCTTGCCTGCGTGCATACTGGCGAGTGCCCAACTTGGTGAGGTCTTTTGCCTGACTCTCGGTGATCGAGCCTTGCGCCATGGCGATGATCTGGGAGTAACCCAAGGCGGCCTTTGCAGTTTTGCCTTCAAGCAGCCCGTTTTTCACAAGCTCTGCGACTTCCCGGACAAAGCCGAGCTCCCACATTTTTTCCACGCGGCGATCGATTCGCTCATCTAACGCGCTGCGATCAAGCGCTAATCCGAACTGAAGGGCGTGCGGGTACCTGGTGGAATCTTCTCGTGGCAAATTCGCAGTAAAGGGCTTGCCCGTAATTTCAATAACTTCTAACGCGCGCACTACTCGGCGAATGTTTTCTTTGGGTATTGCGACTGCGGCTGCTGGATCGAGTTCGGCTAAGCGAGCGTGCATAGCCGCGCCACCTTGCGCTTCTGCTTGCTCGGTTAATTTGGCACGAACTTCTGGGTCGGTATCGGGAAAATTAAGGTCATCTAAAATCGCTTTGATATAAAAACCAGTACCCCCAACAACAATTGTGGGGATCCCTGCGGCCAGCAACTCATCAATTTTTGCGCGAGCGGTCTCTTGATACCAGGCGACAGTCACATCGGTTTTCACATCAACAACATCAAGTAAGTGATGCGCAACGCCTTGGCGTTCTTCTAGTGAGAGTTTTGCGGTTCCGATATCCATGCCGCGATAGAGCTGCATTGAATCCGCGTTAACAATCTCTGCGCCCATGCGCTTGGCCAAAGCAACAGCAAGATCACTCTTTCCCGTTGCAGTAGCACCGGCAATAACAATAAGGGTCATGAACCACTCAAGGTTTTGATCGCCGCTAGCTTAGGCATTCCGAGCATCAGCGGTTGGGGGCCGCTCTCGGCCATCCGCGCTGCCCAGGCATCTCCACCTCGGGTTGCACGAACGCTGCTGATTTCGCCCACCATGAAGTTTGGAGAAGCACTTTCGATTGTTACGGTAGCGAGATCGCCAGGGCGCAAGCCTTCCGCTTCACAATGAACCAATCGGAAATCTGGAGTTCGTCCATTAATACGCGAACGAGAGTGATCATGACGACCTTCGTGGTCGCTCACTAAAATCTCAAAGCTCTGACCCACACTTGCGTTATTGATTTCACCTGAGATCTCTTGCTGCAAGGCATGCAGCGCTTGGTATCTAGCGGCGACTACATCGGGGGCGATTTGATCAGGCATCGTTGCAGCTGGAGTTCCTGGACGCTTTGAATATTGGAAGGTGTAGGCCGCTGTGAAACGTGCCTGCTTGACGACGTCGAGCGTGCCGTGGAAATCTTCATCGCTCTCGCCCGGGAACCCAACAATGATGTCTGTTGTGATTCCAGCATCTGGCATTGCCGCACGAACCTTTTCGATAATTCCAAGGTAGCGATCGGTTCGATACGAGCGTCGCATCGCTTGCAAGATCCGGTCGGATCCTGATTGCAGCGGCATATGTAGGTGCGGCATTATTTTTTCAGAGCTCGCCATCGCCTCGATCACATCATCTGTGAAATCTCGTGGATGTGGTGACATAAAGCGAATTCGCTCGAGTCCATCTACCTTGGCACACTCTTTCAACAACTTCGCAAAAGCGCCGCGCTCTCCAAAACCAACGCCATAGGCGTTCACATTTTGGCCAAGGAGCGTCACCTCGATCACGCCTTGTTCGGCAACCGCTCGAACTTCGCGGAGAACCTCTTCCATCGGACGATCTTTTTCAATGCCGCGCAGAGAAGGGACGATGCAAAAAGTACAGGTGTTGTTACAGCCGACCGAGATTGAGACCCATGCGCTAAAGGCGGAGTGGCGACGAACAGGGAGCGTGGAAGGAAAATGATCGAGCGATTCTTTGATTTCGACTTGTGACTCTTCTTCGATGCGTGCCCGCTCAAGGAGTGCGGGAAGTGCGCCGACATTGTGGGTGCCGAAGACAACATCGACATACGGTGCTCGCGCGATAATCGAATCTTGATCTTTCTGCGCCATGCAACCGCCAACAGCAATCTGGAAATTGGGATTGAGCTTCTTGAGCGGAGCGAGAAAGCTGAGGTTTCCATAGAGCTTGTTATCCGCATTTTCGCGCACCGCACAGGTGTTAAAGACAACGAGATCAGGCTGAGTATCGGCTAAAGCTGGCTCGTAGCCGGCATCGATGAGGAGACCGGCGATGCGCTCAGAATCGTGCACATTCATCTGACAGCCGTATGTTTCTACGACGAAGGTGCGCGCGCTCATGAGCACATCTTATGAGGTTAAGAGCTCCTTCATCACGCGCTGAGTCAGGCTATGGCCGAAGCCCTTGCGCGCAAGGAGTGAATGAACTCGACGATAGATCGCTTCTTCATCAAGATGCGAGCAGGAACGGTATTTGCGCTCGGCCAGTTGATAGGCCATCTGATATTCCTGTTCATCATCTACTTCATCCAAGACTTCATCGATGAACTCTTGTGGTACACCTTTGCCGCGCAACTCCTGAGCGATCGTGCGCTTGCTCAACTTTTTCTGACGTTGTCTCGATTCGGTCCAGATTCGTGCAAACTCGAGGTCATTGAGAAGCCCCTGGAGTTCGAGCGAATCTAAAACAGAGGCAGCGACATCTGGGTCGCTGCCTCGCTTGAGAAGATGCGCTTGGATTTCGGCCCTACTTTTAGCTCGAGGAGCTAGCGCGTAGAGCGCAATATCCATGCAATCGCCGTAGCTGAGCGCTGTTGGCTCGCTCATACTTTAGAAATCGACTTCTGCAGTTGCTTCATCGATAGCAGCGACAAGCTCTGGATCGATCGCCACTGGCACAAAGTGATCGCGCACTTTCTGCTCGATCTCGTTAGCGAGATCTGGGTTATCGATCAAGAAGTTACGAGAGTTCTCTTTACCTTGGCCCAGTTGATCACCCTCGTAGGTGTACCACGCACCAGACTTCTTCACGACGCCGACATCAACGCCCATATCGATGAGTGAGCCTTCGCGTGAGATACCAGTGCCATAAATGATGTCGAACTCTGCTTGCTTGAAAGGTGGAGCCATCTTGTTCTTGACGACTTTGACGCGAGTACGGTTACCGACCGCATCTTGACCATCTTTAAGAGTTTCGATTCGGCGAACATCCATACGCACAGATGCGTAGAACTTAAGCGCCTTACCACCGGTCGTTGTCTCGGGAGTTCCGAAGAAGACACCGATCTTTTCACGGAGCTGGTTAATAAAGATTGCAGTGGTGTTTGATTGATGAAGTGCACCAGTCATCTTGCGAAGTGCTTGAGACATCAAGCGTGCTTGGAGACCCATATGTGAGTCGCCCATCTCGCCTTCGATTTCAGCGCGAGGTACGAGAGCTGCGACGGAGTCAACGACGATAATGTCGAGAGCGCCGGAGCGAACAAGCATGTCCATGATCTCAAGTGCTTGCTCACCAGTATCTGGCTGTGAGACCAAGAGTGCGTCGATATCTACGCCAAGCTTCTTTGCATACTCGGGATCAAGAGCGTGCTCGGCATCGATAAATGCTGCGATACCACCAGCGCGTTGTGCATTAGCGATTGCGTGAAGCGCAACTGTGGTCTTACCTGAAGATTCTGGTCCGTAAATTTCTACGATACGTCCGCGAGGCAATCCTCCGATGCCAAGGGCGATATCAAGAGCGATGGAGCCGGTTGGAATAACTTCCTGAACCACTGCCCCACGATCACTCATCTTCATGACTGAGCCCTTACCGAACTGACGCTCAATCTGGGCTAATGCGGTATCGAGGGCTTTGGAACGGTCTAGCGATTGCTTTTCAGATGCTTTATCAGCTTTATCTGTAGCCATTTTCTTACCTTTCTTTCTACTTCACTCAGATGAGTTCATCTGTACGGTCCAGAAGGTACGGAAGACCACTGACGGCGACAGGCTGGCTGGCGCGGAAATGTGGAACCGCTCTGGTTGGGTATAAGTAGTCTACCGAACATCTGTTCGAATAGCACGAAAGGCGTGGGCAACACGCCGCGCGGGTCGCGCCTTAATGAGGTCTGGCTACCGCCTTAATTAGCGGAAGCTAGCCGGCATTTCGGGGTTATGGGCGACTATCGCCTTCCAGATCTCCCCGATCTCCATATCGCTCTTGAGCGCTTCGTTCACCGTACGTCCACCTAATTCGGCATGAACAATGTCTCGTGCATAGGTGTCTGGATCACTAAAGTAGTCATACATTCGAGCGCGTAGTTCGGTGATCCGCATAAGGCTAAACCTAACGGAAGTCGGGCGGAGATGTCTTCCCCTAGAGATTTGGAGCATGCCATGTTCGAAAAACTCGGTCACTTTATCTATCGCAATCGCACGCGAGTTCTCGCTCTCTCAATTCTTACAGTGATCGTGGCTGGCGGAGTTGGTTCGCTCGTTTTTCCTAAACTCGACAACGGTGGGTACAACAACCCGAAGGGCGACGCCGTAAAGGCCGATGCCTACATCTCCAATACTTTCCACATTAAGGATCCCGCAATCTCAATCATTGTGGATACCAAGGGAAAAGCTCTTAACGATCCAACGGTCGTCGCTGATGAGAGCTCACTTGAAAGCGCTCTCGCCACACAAACAAGTGTCACAAAAATTGTCTCTTACTGGAACTCAGGCAGCCCAGCAGCTCTTGCAGCTACCGATGGTCATGCCGCCTATCTCTTGGTCTACACCACCGCAGGTGATCCAACTACCTCAACAAAACTTGCTGCTCATGTTCAGGATCTCTATGACGGCAACTACAAATCATTACGTGTATACGTTGGTGGAAGCTCAACCATCTACAACGCAATTGGCGGAAAGATTAAGAAAGATCTCGCTCTGAGTGAAGAGATCTCGATTCCGCTCACCTTCTTCTTGTTGCTCTTTATCTTTGGCGGTCTCGTTGCTTCGGGCATGCCACTTCTTGTTGGTATCAGTTCCATCCTTGGAACATTTCTCATTCTTTACCTCATTAGCCTCTTCACAGGTGTGAGCGTCTTCGCTCTTAACCTCACTACTGGTATGGGCCTTGGACTTGGCATCGATTACTCGCTCTTAATTGTTAATCGATTTAGAGAAGAGTTGCATGCAGGTAATTCGGTGGAAGATTCGATCGTCAAAACTGTGGCATCTGCCGGCCGCACTGTATTTTTCTCGGGCATTACCGTCTTCGTCACCCTGGCTTCGCTGCTCTTCTTCCCACTTATGTTCCTGCGCTCCTTTGGCTATGCCGGCGTAGCTGTTGTGGCGATGGCTGTTTTAGGTGCTCTCATTCCCCTTCCTGCGACCTTGGCAATCCTTGGTTCCAGAATTGATTCTCTGGTCGTTCGAAAGAGCGCAATTACTCCTAAAGCAGATGGTCGCTGGGCAAGCACCGCTCGCTTTGTAATGAAGCGTCCGGTTGCAATCGTGATTGGCTGCCTCATCGTTCTTGGCATTTTTGCTGCTCCACTCAAAGATATCGCCTTCTCTCAGGTCGATAGTCGCGCCTTGCCAGCAAGTGATAAGGCTGCCATCGCCGATGCTCAGAGCCTCTCACGCTTTAGTGGCCAGGAAGCCAATCCGATTTATCTCGTAATTCCGCATGCGAGTGAGAACGTTGCTGCTATCCCTACCTATTTAGCAGCAGTCAAAGAAGTAGACCATGTCGTGGCGATTGGTGCACCTACGACAGCTAATGACTTTGAAGCAGTTCCTGTCTATGACAATGTCGGCTCGCGTACGTCCGCAGCTGAGGCAACCATAAAAAACATGAGAGCGATTCCTGCTCCAACCGGAACGTTGGTTGGTGGCGCAGCTGCCGAATACACCGACACTCAAGATGGCATCGCACACACGCTGCCGTTGGCTTTTGGTTGGATTGCACTCTCGGTATTGATCTTGCTCTTCCTCTTTACCGGATCAATCATCTTGCCAATCAAGGCTGTCATTCTGAATGTCATCTCACTTTCCGCCAGCCTTGGACTCGTGACTTGGATCTTTATCGATGGTCACATCACCTGGCTCGTTGGAAAGTTTACGAATGTCGGGTCACTCGACACCGGTATGGTAATTCTGACGGCTGTAGTCACCTTCGCACTCTCGATGGACTACGAAGTCTTCTTGCTCTCTCGCATTAAGGAAGAGCATGAGAGCGGTCATAACAATGTCGAGTCGGTGGCAACAGGGTTGCAACGCTCTGCCAGAATCATTACTGCTGCAGCGCTTTTGCTTGCGGTTGTGTTCGCGACCTTTATCACCAGCGGTGTAACAAATATCAAGGTGCTAGGACTTGGCGTAGCGTTCGCAGTACTCGTGGATGCCACCATCGTTCGTGCGCTCTTGGTTCCTGCGTTGATGCGCCTCTTTGGCGAATTGAACTGGTGGGCTCCAACGGCGCTTAAGCGTTTTACAATCAAGCACTAGTTGGCTTGCAAAGCAAAAACTAATTGATCGGCTTGTGCCCTGCTTTCACTTGCGGAAAGTGGGGCGGCAAGTTGTCCCAGCAACCATCTGAGCACTAATTCAGAGTGGTTTCCAAAGAGTTCGTGCAGTCGTGTGCTGACTAATTTCCAGAGCGCGTGATCGCTCTTACTCACTAACCGCGCAATATCGAGCGGGTCGGTTGTGCGCAGTGTGGCGAGTGCTGGATCTTCGCTGATAGCGCGAGAGAGTAGATAAAGCGCATCCGCGGGAGTTGCTGCGCTCTTCGCTTCCTGTGATAACCGATTGATCTCACTCTCGATGAGAGCGCTAAACATTTCGGACTTATCGGTGAAGTGGTTATAGACCGTAGCGCGTGAGACTGCAGCTCGCGCTGCAATGTCGATCATGTTTGCTTGATAGGAACCGAGTTCGGCGATCATGCTCTTAGCGCCGGCCAGAATTGCAGACCTAGATTTATGGTTTGTCGCCATGGTTAGTTACGCGAAACTAAGCGGCGTCTTCGACCACCGTCAGATGAGGAGCTTCTAAGGCGGTGACTGCGCTAGCAACGCTGACAAGAACTTGGCCGAGTGAGATTTCGAGTGCCAAGCAGATAGCTGCGAGCAGTTCAGAAGAGGCTTCTTTTTGGCCACGCTCAACTTCGGAGAGATAACCGAGTGAGACGCGAGCGCTCTTGGCAACATCGCGCAAGGTGCGGCCCTGGGCCACACGGGCAGCACGAAGCGATTGCCCAATATGAGTGCGAAGAAGTGTCACGAGAGAAGAATACGCTCAAAACTGGCAATTGCGCTCTGAATTGTGCTGTGGCGAATCTCCGCGCGTGTTCCCCGCAGATCCAGCGCAATCGCGTGCGTATCTCTCTTCGAAGCGATCGCAATCCAGACGGTTCCAGCTCGCTGACCATATGCCTTGCCTGGTCCCGCGACTCCCGTTGTGGAAATCGCATAGTCGCTTCCAAAATTCAGTCGGGCCTGCTCGGCCATCGTCCGCGCAACAACTTCACTCACTGCGCTCTCTTTGGTGAGTACCCGCTTAGGGATATTCAAAAAAGAGTGCTTCACCTGATCGCTGTAAGCGACGACCCCGCCGAGGAAAACCGCCGAGGAGCCAGCGATATCGGTAATTGCTGCCGCCAGTCCTCCGCCCGTAATCGACTCGGCCACAGCCAGAGTCTGACCACGACGCTTGAGCTTTCGAACAATCGAACTGGCATCGATCACAGTCGTACTCATGGACGAAGCGCCTTTTTAAAGTAATCGAAGCCGGTGCTGAGGGTGATTCCAACGGTAAAGAGCATGAAAAGATCCCGAGGCAAGTGAAGCCAATGTGGAAGCGGCAGGATATAGAAACCAATGCCAAAGCCTTGGCACATTGTCTTCAATTTTCCACCCTTGCTTGCTGGAATCACTCCCCCTCGAATCACAGCAAAGCGCAAGAGCGTGACCGCGACTTCGCGCGCAAGAATGACGACGGTAACAATCCACCAGAGCTTGCCTTGAATTGAGAGGCCGATCATTGCGGTGCCGATCGCAGCTTTGTCGGCGATTGGATCAAGCAGCGTTCCAAAACTTGTGATCTGATTGCGTGATCGTGCGATTCTGCCGTCGAGCAAGTCTGTGAGGCCGACTAAGAAAAATCCACACCAAGCGATTACTCGCCAGGTACTGTCATCTCCGCCATTTTTGAAAAGCGCGTACGCACACAAGGGCAGCGCTAAAACTCGGAGGACAGTTAAGAAGTTGGGAAGATTTATGAGGTAGCTCCGGGTCCGTATTGAATGTTAACGACTTCACCAAGTTTGCCTGCTAGTCCGGCATCCTTGCCATTAATCGTAACATCCACAGCCCCGGCATTGCCGATCGTGACGTTAATGAGCCCTGAAAGGGTGAACTTTTGAGATGCACCTTTAAATAACATGCCGTGCCACAGCACAGTTCCGCTCTTATCGGTGACCGAGAGCCAGCTGCTCGCGCTCACTGCCGTGAAAGCAACCGAAGATGCACTGACTGGCGGAGTTGATGGTGTGGCGCTGGTGCTTGCTATCGCTGACGGAGTAGCGGTAGGTGTCGCGGATGAAGACGTTGATGGGGTAGCTACCGGAGTCGCTGATGTCGTGGCTGCCGGAACAGCAACACTTTTCTTTGAATGTAGGTGTGATCCAATAACTGGAATCAGAAGCACCACAATAAGAACTCCGACACCGATTGCGGATAATTTCTTGTAAGAAAGTTTAGGCTTCTCATTCTTGAGCGGGGTCGCGCTATTTTCCGCGAGGAGATCAATCATGGGTGAATTGGAATCTTCAACTTCAGAATTAAATTGCGCGACTAATACTTCGGCATCTGCGCCGATAACTCGCGAGATTGAACGAATGTGACCGCGTGCGTAAGCGACTCCACCAGATGATTGCAATTTTCCGGCTTCAAGATCGCGAATGACTTGTGGGCGAATGCGAGTGCGTTCGGAAACTTCTTCCACTGATAAGCCCGCGGCTGCGCGAGCTTGTTGGAGGAGAAGGCCAACGTTCATGGTTTAAGGGTACGCGCCAGAAATCCCGCTTGACTACCCCGCCATGAACACCACACGGGGGTCAC
>Ga0208381_1000207_pt1 | contig 23388 bp, 20 predicted proteins | sample CryBogCBE13Jul09_FD_184572 | JGI IMG/M metagenome (GOLD analysis project Ga0208381, IMG submission 184572) | Freshwater microbial communities from Crystal Bog, Wisconsin, USA - CBE13Jul09 (SPAdes) (version 2) | ecosystem: Environmental > Aquatic > Freshwater > Lake | place: Crystal Bog...
GCTTTTGCCACGGCTTCGCCCAACTCAATCACCGCCATGGCGTAGTAGCTCGACCAGTTGTAGCGGGTGATGACGTAAAAGTTATCGGTGCCCGCCACGTAGCTGGGTTGGTCTGAGCCGTTTTGCAACTCCACCAAGGCCAAGCGCTCTTTCGGGTCCCCGGTTTGCGGCAGCTTCACGTTAACGCCGTGACTGGCCATTTGTTCGGCGCTGAAACTGGGCAAGATGTCGGGGGCGAGCAAAGTGGCTTTGTCTTCATTCTCGGGTTGTTGCCACCGGTCCTTGTCAATTTGCACCGGCCAGTGGGTGGGCTGGCCAGGCTTCCAACCAAAGGCTTGGAAGTAGTGGGCCACCGAGCCAATGGCGTCGGCGGGCTTTTTGACGTTGTCTAAATCGATGCGACCGTCGCCATCAAAATCCACCGCCCATTGCACCAGGCTGCTGGGCATGAACTGGGGCAAGCCCGTTGCCCCAGCGTAACTGCCTAGCCGTTGCGCAGGCATTTGGTGCAATAAAAATTGCGCCAGTTCTTTTTGAAAATAGGCCTGTCGCTCAGCCGCTCTGGGATGCTCGGCTGGAAAGTCAAAGGCCAGGGTGGCCAAGGCGTCCAGCACCCGAAAGCGGCCCATGTGCTCGCCGTATAGCGTTTCGACGCCCAAGATGCCAACCACGATTTCAGGCGGAACGCCGTAACGCGCTTGGGCCCGTTTCAGGGTGGCTTGATTTTGTCGCCAAAACTTCACGCCAGCCTGAATTCGCTTGGGTTCAATGAATCGACTTCGGTACAAGGCCCAGTTTTTTGCGGTGCTGCTGGGTGCGGGCAGCATCAAGGGGGGCACACTTTTCAAAAAATGCGCTTGACCCAAGGTGTCAAGTAGCTTGGCGGATTGCGCTTCGCTCAGTTGTTCGCGCTCCGCAAGTTGGGCAACAAAGGCCAATGCCGCTGGGTGTTGGGCGTAGGTGGGCGCCCCGGTTTGCGCCCCGGTTTGCGCTTCTGCCCTGGCCTGCGAAGGCAGCAGAAGCCAGCCGGCGCATAAAGCAAAGGCAAGCACCAGAGCCAGAGCCAAGGGAAAGGGAAAGCCAAAACCGAAGGCGAAGGCCGAGCCATCACCGAGGCTGAAATTGAAGCGGCTCGGCTCAGGACTGCACGTCGATGGGGACAGAACTTGGCCTGGGGTTTTGAGCCGAGGTTTGGTCCCTGTTTTAGTCAATGGGGAGGAGCGGAAGATGACGCTGGCCATGGGGTCGAAAAATGTCGGGTTTCATTCAGAACCACATGGTAAGCTGAGTCAAAAAATGAGACATACCGAGGTGCTGCCTTGAGCAAAACAGGTTACTACACACACAAAGATTGTTGGAAGCACCAAATGGGCGCTTACCACCCAGAATGCCCGGCACGTCTAGACGCCATTGAAGACCGTTTGTTGGTGACTGGGGTGGCGGATGTGGTCGACCGACGTGAGGCGCCTTTGGCCGCCATCTCTGATTTGGAGTTGGCTCATGACCGTTTTTACATTGCCTCTTTGCGCGGCATGACCGACCAATTGGTCGATGACCAGAAAGCCGGCGGCCCCGAGTTGGTTCACATCGATGGCGACACGGCCATGAACACCCACACGTGGCAAGCAGCCTTGCGGTCTGCCGGTGCCTCGATTGCCGCGACCGATGCCGTCATCGCGGGTGACCTTGAAAATGCATTTTGTGCAGTCCGCCCACCAGGGCACCACGCCGAGCACAACAAAGCCATGGGATTTTGCTTTTTCAACAACGTGGCCGTGGCCGTCAAACACGCTTTGGACCGGCACCAGTTGAAGCGCGTCTTGGTGGTGGACTTTGATGTTCACCACGGCAATGGCACCGAAGACATTTTGAGCGGTGACCCCCGGGTTTTGATGGTGGGCTTTTTTCAGCACCCGTTCTATCCTTATTCAGGCACAGGCACCGAGGGCCACCCACCGGCGGACAACATGCTCAACTTGCCCGTTCCTGCCTATACCAAAGGCATGGCGTTGCGGGAGTTGGTCGACGATGTTTGGATGCCCCGAATTGACGCTTTCAAGCCAGAAATGGTGTTCATCAGCGCCGGGTTTGACGGCCACCGTGAAGACGATATGGGGCAACTCAATATGAACGACCAAGATTTCGCTTGGATCACGAGTCGCATCAAAGACGCGGCACACCGACACGCCAAGGGCCGCCTCGTTTCTTGTTTGGAAGGTGGCTACGCCCTGGATGCACTGGCCCGCAGTGTGGAAGCCCATGTTCGGGTGTTGGCCGATGTCTGAGCAACACCCGGCCGTCGTCGCCAAAACCAACCCCGCGATCGGGCCAGCCACGCCCCGTTTGAAGGTGCATCAAGACGGGCAGGGGGTGCTGACCTTGACCTTGAATGACCCCACGCGTTTTAACGTGTTGAGCTCAGAAATGCTCACCGATTTGCAGGCCGCTGTCGACCAAGCTGCCCGTGACCCGGGTTTGCGTGTGCTGGTCATCGCCGCCGAGGGCAAGGCTTTTTGTGCGGGCCATGATTTGAAAGCCATGGCCGCATTAGCGCCGAACGCCGAAACGCCCAGTCCCGAACATTATTTGCCGCTGTTTCAGCAGTGCAGCCGATTCATGTTGTCGCTGCTGAAGTTGCCGGTGCCCGTGGTCGCCAAGGTGCAAGGCTTGGCCACGGCGGCTGGGTGTCAGTTGGTGGCGCAAGCGGATTTGGCCGTGGCCAGCCACGCCGCCACCTTTGCCACCAGCGGGATTCGCTATGGTTTGTTTTGTGCCACGCCGAGCGTTCCTTTGTTGCGCAATGTGCCTGTCAAACACGCGATGGAAATGCTCTTGACCGGCGAGTTCATCAGCGCTGAAACCGCTTTGGCGCAAGGCTTGCTGAACCGGGTCGCGGCGCCCGACGGCTTGGACGCCGAAGTGGCTTCTTTGGTACAAAGTTTGTTGAAGCAACCCAAAGAGGCGCTGGCCATGGGCAAGGCCTTGGTCTACCAGCAACGTGAGTTAGGCTGGGAGGCGTCTTATCAATTGGCGGCGCAGACCATGGCCGTGAACATGGCGCATGCCGTGGCTCAAGAAGGGGCCTTGGCGTTTGTCGAAAAAAGAACACCGAATTGGTGAAGTCAGGAAAAAATGATGTGGTCGTTGTTGGACAGTTTGGTGACAGAGTTTCGAAGTGCCTATGCCTGGCTGGATTTGTTGGCCGTGTTGGTGGTGGTCGGGCTGGCGTATGGCTTGGCGCGTTGGATTGAAAAACGCTTTTTGAGTCCCAAATCAGACACGCCTTTTGTGGGCCAATCTGAAGTCAGCGGCGTGTTGTTTCCAGCCACATCTTGGTTCTTGTTGGTGCTGCTCAAGCACCTGTTTTACGCCGAGCATGAGTTGCCCATTCAGCACGTGATGACGGAGTTGTTTGGTTGCTTGGCCTTGCTCCGGGTGATTTTGATCGCCCAGGTCCTGGTCTTCAAGCGCTCTTCGTTTACCCCCCGTGGGCAACGCATCTTGACGGCCTTGTTGTGGGTGGTTTCGATTTTTTGGGCCTTTGGGGTGATCCCTTTCATCCAAGCCGCTTTGGACCGGGTCACGTTCAAAATGGGCCGCACCACGCTGAATTTAGGCGCTGTCCTCGAAGACCTTTTTTCGTCGATGGTGGTGATGACTTTTGCGCTGGGCTTTGCCCGTTTTTTGGAATACCAAGTCATCAACCGGTATGTCAAAGATTTGTCGATTCGGCGCATCTGCGTGAACCTGTCTTCAACGGCTTGTTTGGGAACGGGCGTCATCGCGTGCTTGTCGATTTTTGGCGTCGACATCAGCACCTTGGCGGTCTTGGGCGGGGGGCTTGGCGTGGGGGTCGGTTTGGGCATGCAAAAGCTGGCCGCCAACTACGTCAGTGGTTTTGTCATTCTTCTGGAAGGCTCTGTTCACATTGGCGACACGGTCAAAGTCGACGGCGTTGAAGGCCGTGTGGCCGACATCAAAACCCGCTACACCTTGATCAATTTGGTCAACGGCAAAGAGTACTTGGTGCCCAACGAGAGCCTGATTTCACAAAAGGTCGAGAACCTGACCAAGTTCGATCAAAATTACCCCTTGACCACGTCCGTGGTGGTGCCCCAAGGCGTCGACGTTGCCTCGCTTTGTGAATTGCTGAAACAAGCGGCTTTGTCTCAAGAGCGCGTTTTGCATGCCCCTGACCCCGTCACTTATTTGTCGGGCTTTCAGGCCGGTGGCTTACAGATGACCTTGAACTTTTGGATTGCCGATCCGGCCAACGGCAAGGACAACGTGGTCTCGGCCGTGAATTTCGAAATTCTCAGCCGACTGCGCGCGGCCGGCATCGTGTTGCCCGAGCCTCAATACAAAGTGGTGTTGGCGGGTGGGGTGCCCCCCGGACGTTCAACCGCCGCCAGTGCCAAAACCAGCGGAACCAATGCGCTTAAAACCCCAGTGAAAACGACGCCCGCCAGTGATCCAAACACAACTTTATTTTAAATAAAAGCACGATCGTTCTATTTTTCATGTTTACAATATTAATTGACGTGCACGTCAATTGAATTTTTTGCTACATCAACCCTTGGAGCTCCAAATGAAGGTCTTGGTCCCTGTTAAACGCGTGGTGGACTACAACGTCAAGGTCCGTGTCAAATCGGATCAAACCGGTGTGGACATCGCCAACGTCAAAATGAGCATGAACCCCTTTGACGAAATCGCCGTCGAAGAAGCCGTTCGGCTCAAGGAAAAGGGCGTGGTCACTGAAGTGATCGCCGTTTCCTGCGGCGTCGCGCAGTGCCAAGAAACCTTGCGTACCGCCATGGCCATTGGGGCCGACCGTGCGGTGCTGGTCGAAACCGATGTGGAGCTGCAACCCTTGGCTGTCGCCAAGTTGCTGAAAGCCTTGGTGGACAAAGAGCAACCCGGTCTGATCATTTTGGGCAAACAAGCCATTGACGACGACGCCAACCAAACCGGTCAAATGTTGGCCGCCTTGGCCGACTTGCCCCAAGCCACATTCGCCAGCCAAGTTGAAGTGGTGGGCGACAAGGTCAACGTGACGCGTGAAATTGACGGCGGTCTTGAAGTGCTGAGCCTGAGCTTGCCCGCCGTGGTCACCACCGACTTGCGTTTGAACGAGCCCCGCTACGTCACCCTGCCCAACATCATGAAGGCCAAGAAAAAGCCTTTGGAAGTGGTCAAGCCCGAGGACTTGGGGGTTGATGTCACACCCCGTTTAAAAACCCTGAGCGTGAGCGAACCGCCCAAGCGCGGCGCCGGTATCAAGGTGCCCGATGTGGCCACCCTGGTCGACAAGTTGAAGAACGAAGCCAAAGTCATCTGAGGAGCTTGAATCATGTCCAACATCAAATCTTTGGTCGTGGCTGAACACGACAACGCCAGCCTCAAAGGCGCCACCCTCAACACCATCAGCGCCGCTGCTCAGTTGGGCGGTGAGGTTCATGTTTTGGTGGCCGGCTTGAATGCCGCTGGTGCCGCCCAAGCCGCTGCCCAAGTGGCCGGCGTGGCCCAAGTGCTGCACGCCGACGGCGAATCGCTCGCCCATGGTTTGGCTGAAGCCGTGTCGGCCCAAGTGCTGGCGCTGGCGGCCTCTGGTGGCTACAGCCACATCCTGTTTCCGGCCACGGCCTCTGGCAAAAACGCATCGCCCCGCGTCGCCGCCAAATTGGACGTGGCCCAAATCAGCGACATCACCAAAGTCGTTTCTGCCGACACCTTTGAGCGCCCCATTTATGCAGGCAACGCCATCGCCACCGTGCAAAGCGCCGATGCGGTGAAAGTCATCACCGTTCGCACCACCGGTTTCGATCCCGCTGCCGCTTCGGGCGGTAGCGCCGCTGTGACGTCTGTGGCCGCCGTAGCCGATGCTGGCAAGAGCGCTTTTGTTCGCAGCGAGATTGCCAAAAACGACCGCCCCGAATTGACGGCCGCAAAGATCATCGTGTCGGGTGGGCGTGCCTTGGGCAGCAGCGAAAAGTTCACCGAAGTCATCACCCCCTTGGCCGACAAACTGGGGGCCGCCATGGGCGCCAGCCGCGCTGCCGTGGATGCAGGCTATGCCCCGAACGACTGGCAAGTGGGGCAGACCGGCAAAATTGTGGCGCCCAGCCTCTATGTGGCTTGCGGCATCTCGGGTGCCATTCAGCACTTGGCCGGTATGAAGGACTCCAAGGTCATTGTGGCCATCAACAAAGACCCGGAAGCGCCGATTTTCAGCGTTGCCGACTATGGCCTCGAGGCCGATTTGTTTGTGGCAGTGCCTGAATTGGTCGCCAGTCTTTAAAGCGCCGCATCCCCCCTTTTTCCGGAGCCCCGCATGAGTTACATCGCCCCCGTCAAAGACATGTTGTTCAACATGGAGCACTTGGCTCAAATCGACCAAGTGGCGCAATTGCCCGGCTTTGAAGACGCCGGTCTGGACACCGCCCAAGCGGTGCTGGAAGAGTGCGCCAAGTTGAACGAATCGGTCATTGCGCCTTTGAATTGGGCGGGCGATCAAAACCCCTCCAGCTTCAAAGACGGGGTGGTCACCACCACGCCCGGCTTCAAAGAAGCCTTCAAGCAATATGTGGAAGGGGGCTGGCAAGCGTTGCAACACCCCGTGGCTTATGGCGGTCAAGGCTTGCCTAAAACCATCGGGGCCGCTTGTTGCGAAATCCTCAACTCGGCCAACATGAGCTTTGCCTTGTGCCCCTTGTTGACCGACGGCGCCACCGAAGCCTTGCTGACGGCGGGCAGCGACGACTTGAAAGCGGTTTACCTCGAAAAGCTGGTCTCTGGTGAATGGACTGGCACCATGAACCTGACCGAGCCGCAAGCGGGCTCTGACTTGTCCTTGGTGCGGACCCGCGCCGAACCGCAACCTGACGGGACCTACAAGGTCTTTGGCACCAAAATTTACATCACCTATGGTGAGCACGACATGGCCGACAACATCGTCCATTTGGTGTTGGCCCGCGTGCAAGGGGCGCCCGAAGGCGTCAAGGGCATCAGTTTGTTTGTGGTGCCTAAATTTTTGGTGAACGCCGATGGCAGCTTGGGTGCGCGCAACGATGTGCACTGCGTCAGCATCGAACACAAAATGGGCATCAAGGCCAGCCCCACGGCGGTCTTGCAATACGGCGACCACGGCGGTGCTGTGGGCTACTTGGTCGGTGAAGAAAATCGAGGCCTCGAGTACATGTTCATCATGATGAACGCCGCCCGCTACGCTGTCGGCCTCCAAGGCATCGCGATTGCCGAACGCGCTTACCAACACGCGGTGCAATACGCCAAAGACCGCGTGCAAAGCCGTCCGGTGGATGGCAGCATGAACACCAGTGCGCCCATCATTCACCACCCCGATGTGCGCCGCATGCTGATGACCATCCGCAGCCTGACAGAAGGTTGCCGCGCCATGGCGACCGTCGCCGCCGCCGCTTACGACGCCGCCCACGCGCACCCCGATGCCTCGGCCCGTCAACAAAACGCCGCCTTCTATGAATTCATGGTGCCCCTGATCAAGGGCTACAGCACCGAAATGAGTTTGGAAGCCACCTCATTGGGCGTGCAAGTTCACGGCGGCATGGGCTTCATTGAAGAAACCGGCGCCGCGCAGTATTACCGCGACGCGAAAATTTTGACCATTTACGAAGGCACCACCGCCATCCAAGCCAACGACTTGGTGGGCCGCAAAACCGCGCGCGATGGGGGCCAAACCGCCAAAGCGATCGCCGCTCAAATTGAAAAAACCGAAGCCGACTTGTTGGCCAACGGCAGCGACCATGCGGTCGCTGTGGCCCATCGACTCCAAGCGGCCCGCGAAGCCTTTGTGGATGTGGTGAATTTTGTGGCTGGCAACACCAAGGCCTCGCCCAATGCGGTGTTCTCAGGTTCGGTCCCTTACCTGATGCTCGCTGGCAACCTGATGGCCGGCTGGCAATTGGCGCGCTCCTTGTTGGTGGCGCAAGCCCAAGCCCAAGCGGGCAACGATGTGGCCTTTATGAACGCCAAAATCAGCACCGCCCGCTTTTATGCCGACCACCTTTTGACCCGCATTCCTGGACAGCGCGACAGCATTGTCGAGGGGGCCGAGTCGGTGACCGATCTTTCATTGGAGGCTTTCTAATCATGTCGAAATTGCCCGCCGTTCTTCAAAACCGCCCCTTTCCGGTCATTGGCTCGCCGTTGTTCATCATCAGCAACCCCAAGTTGGTGATTGAGCAGTGCAAGGCCGGCGTGATTGGCTCGATGCCCGCGCTGAACGCACGTCCTGCCTCACAACTGGACGATTGGTTGGCTGAAATCACCGAGACTTTGGCCGCCTACAACCAAGCCCACCCCGACGCACCGGCGGCACCATTTGCCATCAACCAAATCGTGCACAAGAGCAACGACCGACTCGACCACGACATGGAAATGGTGGCCAAGTACAAGGTGCCCGTCATCATCACGTCCTTGGGAGCACGCACCGATGTGAACGACGCCATTCATGCCTACGGCGGCGTCGTCCTGCACGACATCATCAACAATGCCTTCGCCCACAAAGCCATCGAAAAAGGCGCGGATGGCTTGATCGCCGTGGCCGCAGGGGCAGGGGGACATGCAGGCACCAAGAGCCCGTTTGCGCTGATTCAAGAAATTCGCCAGTGGTTTGAAGGCCCCGTCGCCTTGTCGGGTTCCATCGCCAGTGGTTCGGCCATTTTGGCGGCCCAAGCCATGGGCGCCGACTTCGCCTACATCGGCTCCGCCTTCATCGCCACCGCCGAAGCGCGTGCGGCCGAAGAATACAAACAAGCCATTGTTCAAAGCAACTCCGACGACATCATTTACAGCAACCTGTTCACGGGCGTCCACGGCAATTACCTGAAACCCTCCATCGTGGCCGCTGGTTTGGACCCTGACAACTTGCCAGAAAGTGACCCCAGCAAAATGAATTTTGGCGGTGACGCTAAAAAGGCCTGGAAAGACATTTGGGGTTGCGGTCAAGGCATTGGCGCCATCAACAAGGTGCAAACCACGGCCGAGTTGGTCGCGCAGTGGAAGCGCGAATACCAAACGGCCCGGGCGCGTTTGAGCCTTTAATCAATTGCAGTTTGAGCTGAGCGTCATCCCCATGACCTCAGCCAACAAAAAAGCCCACCAGCGAAAGCTGAGTGGGCTTTTTTTCACAGCACTCTGACGAGTGCGTCCATTTAGCGGGCGGCCAAAGCGGGCACGTCGCGGCGCTCGGCACCGACGTACAACTGGCGGGGACGGCCAATTTTGTATTCGGGGTCGCCAATCATTTCGTTCAGTTGCGACATCCAGCCGACCGTGCGGGCCAATGCGAAGATGGCGGTGAACAGGTCGACCGGAATGCCAATCGCGCGTTGCACGATGCCAGAGTAGAAGTCCACATTGGGGTAGAGCTTGCGCGAAACGAAGTAATCGTCTTCCAACGCGATGCGCTCGACTTCCTTGGCCAGCTTGAACAAGGGGTCATTGCCCAAGCCCAGTTCTTGCAGCACTTCATTGCAGGTTTCTTGCATCAATTTGGCGCGGGGGTCGTAGTTTTTGTAAACACGGTGACCGAAGCCCATCAAGCGAACGCCCGAGTTTTTGTCTTTGACCTTTTCCATGAACTCGCCCACCTTGGAGATGCCGCCCATGGCTTGAATGTCTTGCAACATGTTCAAGCAAGCCTCGTTCGCGCCGCCGTGTGCGGGGCCCCACAAGCAAGCCACACCCGCAGCGATGGCCGCAAAGGGGTTGGTGCCCGAAGAGCCGCACAAACGCACGGTGGAGGTGGAGGCGTTCTGTTCGTGGTCAGCGTGCAAGATGAAGATGCGGTCCAGCGCGCGTTCGAGCACGGGGTTCACTTTGTATTCTTCACACGGGGTGGCGAACATCATGTGCAGGAAGTTGCCGGCGTAGCTCAGGTCGTTGCGGGGGTACACGAAGGGCTGGCCAACGCTGTATTTGTAGGCCATGGCCACGAGCGTGGGCATCTTGGCGATCAAGCGGATGGCCGTGATTTCACGGTGCTCGGGGTTGTTGATGTCGGTGCTGTCGTGGTAGAAAGCCGACATGCCGCCGACCAAACCGGTCAGAACCGCCATGGGGTGCGCGTCGCGGCGGAAGCCACGCAAGAAGAATTGCATTTGCTCATGCACCATGGTGTGCTGAGTCACGTTTTGGGTGAAGGCCGCTTTTTGCGCCGCATTGGGCAATTCGCCGTTCAGCAAGAGGTGGCAAGTTTCCAAGAAGTCACAGTTGGTGGCCAATTGTTCGATGGGGTAGCCACGGTAAAGCAATTCACCCTTGTCGCCGTCGATGTAGGTGATGGCCGATTGGCAAGCCGCGGTCGACAGGAAACCGGGGTCATAGGTGAACATGCCGGTTTGCGCATACAGCTTGCGGATGTCAATGACATCGGGGCCGATGCTGCCGCTGTAAACGGGCAGTTCGACGTTGGGGCTGCCGTTGCTGAACGACAGGGTGGCTTTGTTGTCCGCTAGCTTCATGGTGATTTCCTTTGGTTAGATTTGCCGGGAAAGTTAAATAAAAAAATTTTGCTCAAGGCGTAAAGAGAGACAAGACACGGCTGACCTCAGGCGTCGCCAGGTCGTCTGGCAAGGGCTGGCGCCGCATCAGCAGGTCCATCAGGTCGTTGTCAGACAGGTTCATCAACGCGTACAAAGCCCGCGCATCGCCCACCGTGAGTTGGTCTTCATGGCGGGCAAAGAATTTTTCGATGAACAGGTCGTTTTCCAACAAACCCCGACGGCAACGCCAGCGCAATTTGCTGTAAGCGCGCTCGCCCAAAGACTCGGCGCTGTCCCGAGCCGCGAGGGTCGGGTCAGTTTCGAGTTCAACGGGGAGGGCGGCGTCCATGGTTTAGACCGCGCGGTGAACCAGCATCTCTTTGATCTTGCCGATGGCCTTGGTGGGGTTCAAACCCTTGGGGCAAACGTCAACACAATTCATGATGGTGTGGCAGCGGAACAGGCGGTAAGGGTCGTCCAAATTGTCCAGACGCTGCTCAGTAGCTTGGTCGCGGCTGTCGGCGATGAAGCGGTAAGCCTGCAACAAACCAGCGGGGCCAACAAACTTGTCGGGGTTCCACCAGAAACTGGGGCAGCTGGTGGAGCAGCTGGCGCACAAAATGCATTCGTACAAGCCGTTCAATTCATCACGCTCTTCAGGCGACTGCAAACGCTCTTTTTCAGGCGGAATGGTGTCGTTGATCAGGTAAGGCTTGATGGAGTTGTATTGCTTGAAGAACTGGGTCATGTCCACGATCAAGTCGCGGATCACAGGCAGGCCGGGCAGGGGCTTCAAGGTGATGACGCCGGGCAGCGTCAGCATGTTGGTCAGGCAAGCCAAGCCGTTTTTACCGTTGATGTTCATGGCGTCGGAACCGCAAACGCCTTCACGGCAGGAGCGACGGAACGACAGCGTGGGGTCTTGCGCTTTGAGCTTCATCAAGGCGTCAAGCAACATGCGCTCATGGCCATCGAGCTCAATCTCGATGGTTTGCATGTAAGGCTTGGCGTCTTTATCGGGATCGTAGCGGTAAATGTTGAAAGTGCGTTTCATGGGGTGGCTCTTTCCAATGTGTGTTCAAACAGGTGGCAAGGTGGACGAGGGGTCGACGTTTTTGAGGCTTAGAAAGTCCGCACCTTGGGGGGCACGCTCTCAACCGTTTTGGGTTGCAAGTTGACAGGCTTGTAGGCCAAGCGATTGCCTTCGCTGTACCACAGCGTGTGCTTGAGCCATTGTTCGTCGTTGCGACCGTTGGGGTGCTCGGGCGTGTCGGCGTAATCGTCCACGGTATGAGCGCCACGGCTTTCGTGGCGAGCTGCGGCGGAGATGATGGTGGCTTGAGCGGCTTCGATCAAGTTTTCGACTTCCAGTGCTTCGATGCGCGCGGTGTTGAAGACGCGCGAGTCGTCGGCCAAGCCAATGTTTTTGACACGTTCAGCCAAGTCGTTCATCTTGACCACGCCTTGGTCCATGCTGGCTTGCGTGCGGAACACGCCGGCGTGTTGTTGCATGGAAGCGCGGATGTCGTTGGCGACGTTTTGAGCGTATTCGCCCTTGGCGTTGCTTTCCAACCGATTCAAGCGGGCCAAAGTTTGGTCGGCCGCATCGGCCGGCAGGGGCTTCAAGGAGGCGGTTTTGTTGGCTTCCACAATGTGGTTGCCGGCAGCACGGCCGAACACCAACAAGTCGAGCAACGAATTCGTGCCCAAGCGGTTGGCGCCGTGCACGCTCACGCAGGAGCATTCGCCGACGGCGTAAAGGCCATTGACCACGGCTTTGTAATCGTCGCCCTTGGGCACAACCACTTGACCAAATACATTGGTGGGGATGCCGCCCATTTGGTAATGGATGGTGGGCACCACGGGGATGGGCTCTTTGGTGATGTCGACGTTGGCAAAGTTGATGCCGATTTCGTACACGGAAGGCAAGCGCTTGTGAATGGTTTCAGCGCCCAAGTGATCGAGCTTCAACAAGACATGGTCTTTGTTGGGGCCGCAACCACGGCCTTCTTTGATTTCTTGGTCCATCGAGCGGGACACGAAATCACGTGGGGCCAAGTCTTTCAAAGTGGGTGCATAGCGTTCCATGAAGCGCTCGCCTTCGCTGTTCAGCAAAATAGCGCCTTCGCCGCGGCAACCTTCGGTCAACAACACGCCCGCACCGGCCACGCCGGTCGGGTGAAATTGCCAGAATTCCATGTCTTCCAGCGGGATGCCAGCGCGGGCAGCCATGCCCAAACCGTCACCGGTGTTGATGAAGGCATTGGTGGAGGCCGCAAAAATACGGCCCGCACCGCCCGTCGCCAGCAGCACGGTTTTGGCGCGCAGGATGTGCAGGTCGCCGGTTTCCATTTCCAGGGCGGTGACGCCGACCACATCGCCATCGGCGTCGCGGATCAGGTCAAGGGCCATCCATTCGACGAAAAAGCTGGTCTTGGCGGCTACGTTTTGTTGGTACAGCGTGTGCAACATGGCGTGACCTGTACGGTCGGCCGCAGCACAAGCGCGTTGCACGGGCTTTTCGCCGTAGTTGGCGGTGTGGCCGCCAAAGGGCCGTTGGTAAATGGTGCCGTCGGGGTTGCGGTCAAAAGGCATGCCCATGTGCTCGAGGTCATAAACGACCTTGGGCGCTTCTTGGCACATGAATTCGATGGCGTCTTGGTCACCCAACCAGTCAGAGCCTTTGACGGTGTCGTAAAAATGGTAATGCCAGTTGTCGTCCGACATATTGCCCAAGGACGCGCCAATGCCGCCTTGTGCGGCGACGGTGTGTGAGCGGGTGGGGAACACCTTGGACAACACGGCCACATTCAGGCCCGCACGCGACAGTTGCAAAGAAGCACGCATGCCCGAACCGCCAGCGCCGATGATCACCACGTCAAACGCGCGGGTGGAGATTTCGGATTTTGTATACGCCATGATTTACAGTCTCCACAGAACTTGAACGGCCCAGCCAGCGCAAGCCACCAGCCAAACGATTGAGAAAATTTCGAGCGCCAAGCGCACACCGACGGGCTTGATGTAGTCCATCCAAATGTCACGCACGCCCACCCAGGCGTGGTAGCCCAAGCTGATGATGACCACCAGCGTCAAAGCCTTCATGAATTGGCCCGAAAACAAGCCAGACCAAGTGTCATAACCGATGGGGCCTTGCGTGAAGATCAGGCTGAGCAACACCACCAAAGTGAAGATCACCATCAGCACGGCGGTGACCCGCTGTGCCAACCAATCGCGCCAACCATAGTGGGCGCCGACAACCGTGCGTTGAGAACCAAAATTGACAGACATATCAGTTCCTAAAAATTAGTACAAACCAAACAATTTGGCACCCAAGACCACGGTCAAGCCGACGCTCAATGCCAAGGTCACGATGGCCGAGCTGCGGCCGAATTCTTTGCTGACGGCGTCGTGGTGGGTGTCCATCCACAGGTGACGCAGGCCGGCGATCAGGTGGTGCACGAAGGCCCAGATCAAGCCCAACACCACCAATTTGACCAAAGCGCCTGGCACAAAGCCCAGGCCCAGCGTGAAAGCGCTGGTGAATTTGGCAAAGGAGATTTCAGAGGAAATCGATTTATCGAACATCCAAATGATGAAAGGTAGCAAGAGGAACATCAACAACCCGCTGATGCGGTGCAGAATTGAGACCCAACCTGCGGCAGGCAAGCGGTAGGTAGGGAGGTCTTTAAAGGCGTTGATGTTGCGAAATTCAGGCCGTTGTTTACCGGCTGGATTTTCTACATGGCTCATGTCAGGCTCCGTGAATAAAACATGTGGATTCTATTGCAGTGCAATAACAAAAACTGTCTCGAAGCTTTCATTCCCGATCAATTTAGATCGTTGCGATAGTGGTGGGTATCGGTGAGGTACAAGCAGCGGCGCAGTTCGATGGGCGCATCGTTGTAAGTGAACGCCAAACGCTCGACGCTCAGCAAGGGGGTGCTGGGCGTGACTTCAAGTAATTTGGCTTGGTCCGGCAAGGGGCAAACGGCTTTGAGTTTTTCTTCGGCGCGCAGCATGCGAACCCCGAACACTTTTTCAAACAAGGCGTAGGTAGGGCCTTGGTAGGTGGTCATTTGTTCGGCCGTTAAATTTTTAAAGGCCGCGCCGGGCAACCACATGTCTTCCAAAATGGTGGGGACGCCCCCAAAAGACAGCACCCGACGAACAAATAAAACGGAGTCGCCTGTGCGCAGCGCCAGCGACTTGGCCACTTCTGCATTGGCGCGCACGCGCTTGCACTCGATGACGGTTCGTTGCGCGGGGCCTTCTTCGGAGGCGCTGCCTTGGTCGGGCATGAGTTTTAAAAAACGGTACTGAACGTGGTCTTCCGAGTGCGTGGCCACAAAAGTGCCCTTGCCTTGGCGGCGCACCAGCAGGTTTTCAGCGGCCAGTTCATCGATGGCCTTGCGCACCGTGCCTTGGCTGACGTGGTAACGGGTGGCCAATTCGATTTCGCTCGGAATGGCCTCACCAGGCTTCCATTCGTCCAAGCGCAAGCCTTGCAAAATCAGGTCTTTGATCTGTTGATACAAAGGGCTGAAAGCGGGGGCTTCAGCCAAAACCGGCGGCGTCGCTGAAGACGCAGCTTGGGTTGACGAGGGCGTGGGCGTGACGCTGGAGTTCATTGGTTAATTCTATCTTATATAAGACATAAGACAAATTGACCGAGGCGGTAATTCGCGGTTAAACTCCTTACAAATTTTGGTTCATTTTTTTCTTTAACTTTTGGAGTTTCATATGAGCAAATCGCCCGTTCGCGTGGCCGTTACTGGTGCCGCTGGTCAGATTGGTTACGCCTTGTTGTTTCGCATCGCCTCGGGCGAAATGTTGGGCAAAGACCAGCCCGTGATTTTGCAATTGCTCGAAATTCCTGACGAAAAAGCACAAAAAGCCCTCAAAGGCGTGATCATGGAGTTGGAAGATTGCGCCTTCCCCTTGCTCGCGGGTGTGATCCCCACAGGCGACCCTTTGGTGGCTTTCAAAGACGCCGACTACGCTTTGTTGGTCGGTGCCCGTCCGCGTGGCCCTGGCATGGAACGCGCTGACTTGTTGGCCGCCAACGCCCAAATTTTTACCGCTCAAGGCAAGGCTTTGAACGCAGTGGCTTCGCGCAATGTCAAGGTTTTGGTGGTCGGCAACCCCGCCAACACCAATGCTTACATCGCCATGAAGTCGGCCCCCGATCTGCCAGCCAAGAACTTCACCGCCATGCTACGCCTGGACCACAACCGTGCGGCCAGCCAAATTGCCGCCAAGATTTCTTGCGCTGTCGGCGACATCCAAAAGCTCACAGTTTGGGGCAACCACTCGCCCACCATGTACGCCGACTACCGCTTTGCGACGGTCAACGGCCAAAGCGTCAAAGACACCATCAACGACCAAGTTTGGAACGCCGACACCTTCTTGCCCACCGTGGGCAAGCGCGGCGCGGCCATCATTGACGCGCGTGGTTTGTCGTCGGCCGCTTCGGCCGCCAATGCCGCCATCGACCACATGCGCGATTGGGCCTTGGGCTCCAATGGCCATTGGGTCACCATGGGGGTTCCCTCTAACGGCGAATACGGCATTCCCGCTGGCGTGGTGTTCGGTTTCCCCGTCACCACCCAAGGCGGCGAATACAAAATCGTGGAAGGCTTGGCCATCGACGAGTTCAGCCAAGAGCGCATCAACAAGACGCTGAAAGAGTTGACCGACGAACAAGCCGGTGTGGCCCACCTGCTGTAATCGGTCTTGTTCCTGATACAGAACCAGAACCAGCACTGAATTTCGTGAACCACCCCCGCGCCGTTTTGTTGGGCCCCCAGGCCAAGCAGGGGCTGCTACCGGTCTGTGACCATTACAGCGGCGTCGAGGTGAGGATGCGAAAAAGCCTGCAGTTGCAGGCCGAAATGACCCAAGAATGGGGCACCTGCGTCTTTGACGTGACCCTCGATTGCGAGGACGGTGCGCCCGTGGGCGGTGAAGCGGAGCTCGCCGCCTTGGTGACTGAGTTGGCGCTTCAATCGGCGCCTTCTCCTTCTCCTTCTCCTTCTATTAACTCGGCTCCCTCCGATCATTCAGCCGCCCGCATGGTTCCTCGGGTGGCGGTTCGGGTTCACCCCGTCGATCACCCTTCGTTTGATGCCGACATGGCCACCATCGTCGGTCAAGCGGGTCACCGCTTGTGCCATGTGATGGTGCCCAAGGTGGAGTCTGTGGCCGATGTGGAGCGGGCTGCAGCCGCGGTTCGATGGGCCGGTCACCCCGATTTGCCACTTCATTGTTTGATCGAGTCCCCCGGTGCTGTTCAGCAAGCCTTTGCCATCGCGGCCCACCCTCAGGTGCAATCCTTGAGTTTTGGGTTGATGGACTTTGTTTCGGCCCACGGCGGCGCCATCCCAGGCTCGGCCATGACATCGGCGGGCCAGTTCAGCCACCCCTTGGTGCTGCGCGCCAAGTTAGAGATCACCTCTGCTGCCCATGCGGCGGGCAAAGTGCCCAGCCACTGTGTGGTCACTGAATTCAAAGATGCGGCCGCTTTGCAGGTTTTGGCCCGCCGTGCAGCCACTGAATTGGGCTTTACACGCATGTGGAGCATCCATCCGGACCAAATCAGGCCTATATTGGCAGCGTTTGCCCCGGATGAAGCCGAAATTGAAAAAGCCGCCGACATCATTTTGGCGGCGCAAGCGTCTGAATGGGCGCCCATCAGCCATGCGGGGCAACTACACGACCGCGCCAGTTACCGCTATTTTTGGCAGGTGCTGGAGCGGGCCCATGGAACAGGTCGACGCTTGCCCAAAGAAGTCAAAGTTTTCTTTGACCCCGCGGCGTCACCACTGGAGGTGCTGGCATGACAAAAATTTCTTCTTACTTGACTTCAAGCCCAAGCCTAAGCCTAAGCCTAAGCCTAAGCCTAAGCCTAAGCCTAAGCCTAAGCCTAAGCCAAAGTGCTTGTCGGTGGCTCGCCGCCTGTGCACTGGTTTTGGGAGGCACCGGGCTACAGAGCGCCCACGCCGACAACAGCGGCATTTCGGTCAAAGCCAGCGAAATCAATGGTCAACTCAATACCCAATTCAATACCCAACTCCAAGCCATAGCCAACAGCATTCACACAGGGCGGATCAGCTGCGAGCTCGGCGCCTTTGTGGAGGTCGTGGCCGATGCCAAACAGCCCGGCTTCTTTGACCTGAAAGGCAAAGGCTTCACTTACCACATGGCGCCCGTTGTTAGTAGTACGGGCGCGATTCGCTTGGAAGACCCCAAGGCCGGTGCGCTCTGGATTCAGTTGGGCCACAAATCGATGTTGTTGAACCAAAAATTGGGCCAACGCATCGCCGACGAATGTGTCAGCCCCCAACAGGCCCTGGTGGCCCAAGCCATGCGCAGCGGACCGCCCAGCCGTTTATTGGACTGACCCCCTTTTTTTACCCCTTTTATTTTGTTTTTGTACGAGGAGAAAACCATGTTGCAAGCCTACCGCCAACACGAAGCCGAGCGCGCCGCGCTGGGCATTCCGCCACTGCCTTTGGACGCCAAACAGGTGGCCGAATTGATCGAACTGATCAAGAACCCACCCCACGGCACCGAAGCCTTTTTGTTGGACCTGCTGACCCACCGCGTCCCCCCCGGCGTGGACGACGCCGCCAAGGTCAAGGCCAGCTTCCTGGCTGCTGTCGCACATGGTGATTTCCCCGTCGCTTTGATCTCCAAAGCCAAGGCCACCGAGCTGCTCGGCACCATGGTCGGTGGTTACAACGTCAAGCCCTTGATCGACCTGTTGGACGATCCCGAAGTGGCCGGTGTGGCCGCGGAAGGCCTGAAGAAAACCTTGTTGATGTTTGACTTTTTCCACGACGTCGCTGAAAAGGCCAAGGCCGGCAACGCCAAGGCCAAAGAAGTCATTCAAAGTTGGGCCGAAGCCGAGTGGTTCACCAGCCGCCCTGAAGTCGAGAAAAAAATCACCGTCACCGTTTTCAAGGTGCCTGGCGAAACCAATACCGACGACTTGTCGCCCGCGCCCGATGCCTGGAGTCGCCCCGACATTCCGTTGCACTATTTGGCGATGCTCAAGAACACCCGCCCCGACGCTGCCTTCAAGCCCGAAGAAGACGGCAAGCGTGGCCCCATGCAATTCATCGAAGACCTGAAGAAAAAAGGCAACTTGGTGGCCTACGTGGGCGACGTGGTCGGCACCGGTTCAAGTCGCAAATCGGCCACCAACAGCGTCATTTGGGCCACTGGCCAAGACATTCCATTTGTGCCCAATAAACGCTTTGGCGGCGTGACGTTGGGCGGCAAAATTGCCCCCATCTTTTTCAACACGCAAGAAGACTCAGGCTCTTTGCCCATTGAAGTCGATGTGTCCAAGCTCGAAATGGGCGACGTGATCGACGTTTTGCCCTACGAAGGCAAGCTGGTCAAAGACGGCGCCACCGTGGCCGAGTTCAAACTCAAGAGCGAGGTGTTGTTTGACGAAGTGCGCGCTGGCGGCCGCATCAACTTGATCATTGGCCGCTCGTTGACCGCCAAGGCCCGCGAATTTTTGGGTTTGCCCGCGTCGACCTTGTTCCGCTTGCCCACGCCACCGGTCGCTACCAAAGCCGGCTTTACGCTGGCGCAAAAAATGGTCGGTCGTGCGGTGGGTTTGCCCGAAGGCCAAGGCGTTCGCCCCGGCACTTACTGCGAACCCAAAATGACCACGGTCGGCTCGCAAGACACCACGGGCCCCATGACCCGCGACGAGCTGAAAGACTTGGCTTGCCTGGGCTTCAGCGCCGACATGGTGATGCAGTCTTTCTGCCACACCGCGGCTTATCCCAAGCCCGTGGACGTCAAAACCCACCGTGAATTGCCCAACTTCATCAGCAACCGCGGCGGCGTGGCCCTGCGTCCCGGCGACGGCGTGATCCACAGCTGGTTGAACCGTCTGTTGCTGCCCGACACCGTCGGCACCGGCGGCGATTCGCATACCCGTTTCCCCATCGGCATTTCATTCCCCGCGGGTTCAGGCTTGGTGGCCTTTGGTGCCGCCACCGGCGTGATGCCTTTGGACATGCCCGAATCGGTTTTGGTGCGCTTCAAGGGCGAAATGCAACCCGGCGTGACCTTGCGCGATTTGGTGCACGCGATTCCTTTGTACGCCATCAAGGCCGGTTTGTTGACCGTGGCCAAGGCGGGCAAAAAGAACGTGTTCTCAGGCCGCATTTTGGAAATCGAAGGCCTGCCCAACTTGAAAGTTGAACAAGCCTTTGAATTGTCCGATGCCTCCGCCGAACGCTCTGCCGCGGGCTGCACCATCAAGCTGAACCCCGAGCCGGTCAAAGAGTATTTGGCCAGCAACATTGTGTTGATGAAGAACATGATCGCCGACGGTTATGCCGACGCCCGCACCCTGGCGCGCCGCATCGAAAAGGTCGAAGCCTGGTTGGCCAACCCCAACCTGCTTGAGGCCGATCAGGACGCCGAATACGCCGCCGTGATCGAGATCGATTTGGCCGACATCAAAGAGCCCATTCTGTGCTGCCCCAACGACCCTGACGACGCCAAGACCCTGTCTGACGTGGCTGGCACCAAGATCGACGAGGCCTTCATTGGCTCTTGCATGACCAACATTGGTCACTTCCGCGCTGCTGCTAAATTGTTGGGCAACCAACGGGACATTCCTGTCAAGCTGTGGGTGGCCCCACCGACCAAAATGGACCAAAGCGAGCTGATCAAAGAAGGCCACTACGCGGCTTTCGGCAACGCGGGTGCCCGCACCGAAATGCCTGGCTGCTCCTTGTGCATGGGCAACCAAGCGCAAGTGCGCGAAGGCGCGACCGTGGTTTCCACCTCGACCCGGAACTTCCCGAACCGCTTGGGCAAAAACACCAACGTCTACTTGGCCTCGGCCGAGTTGGCTGCGATTGCCTCCAAGCTGGGGCACATCCCCACCGTGGCCGAATACCATGAAGCCATGGGCGTGGTCAACAAAGACGGCGCTGCCATCTACAAGTACCTGAATTTCAACCAAATTCAAGAGTACGCCGACGTGGCAGCTGGCGTCACCGCTTGAGGCTTTTCATCCAGCCCTTTCAATAAGCGTTTAGCCCCCTGAGAAACCCCGTTGGCCTTTGGTCAACGGGGTTTTGTTTTTGCTTTCGACCGTTGCAAAGCGTTGCTTTTTTGGGGCTTCATTTAGGGCTTCTGACCTCTAGACTGATCTTGGTAATTTTTTCAACCAGATTTTGAGGAATGAAGATGAAACAAAAAATGCGTACCCCCGTTCGCCTGTTATTGGCCAGTGCTGCCTTGTTGTCGTTCGGCGTCGTCACAACGCCCGCCTTTGCCCAGACCCAAGACGGCAGCCGCCCGCCTGTACAAATCAAAGACGCTCGCATCACCACCGACTTGTTGAGTGTTCAGCTCAAGGTGGTGAGCGTGGATGCCGACAAGCGATTCATTGTTTTTCGCAATGGTGATGAGACGCTGATTCGACTGGGTGTGCGCCAAAGCGTGCCACTGAACCAAATCAAGCCTGGCGATGATGTCGATGTCACTTTTGCTGTCAATAAGCTGGTCGCCTTGACCGGTGCAGACCCGAGCTTGCGCAAGAGCGAAGTGACCGAGGCCGTCATGCCAGATGGCTCTTTCACCAACGTGTCGTTGGCGGAGGTCTTCTCGGTTTTTGCGATTGACAAGACCAACCAAAAAATCCAACTGCACGATGCCTATGACCAAACGGCTTGGCTCAAAGTTCACAACCCCGGTGTTTTCAAAGACGCCAAGGTGGGTGACAAGGTGCGCTTGGTGGTCTCGCTCTCAGAAGTGGCCGACGTCCGGCCAGCCAAGAAGTCTGGCCGCTAAATTTAAACGGACTTCATGAGGCCGGCTTAATTAGGCTGGCTTAATTAGGCGGGTACGGGCTCGCTGAGCAAGCGGGCCACCAAGGCGCCGTTGTATCGGGCCTCCAGGGGAATCCAAACCTTGATCGGGTTCCCTTGGGCCACTTGAACCGGCTCGCCTTGGGAGTTGCGCATGTCTTGCAAATGCACGATGTGGTTGCCGCTGGGGTGGATGATTTCGAGGTGGTCGCCGACTGAAAATTTGTTCTTGGTGGTGACTTCCACCCAGCCGTCTTTGGCGTCATGAATTTCACCCACAAACTGGCTGCGTGACGCAATCGAGTGGCCGGTTTCGTAATTCTGGTAATCATTGGCTGGGCGTCTGTCCAGCAGGCCGGCGGTGTAGCCCCGGTTGGCCAAGCCTTCCAGCTCGGTGATCAATTGCGGGTTGAAAGGGCGACCCGCCACGGCGTCGTCAATCGCGCGCCGATAAACTTGCGCCGTGCGGGAGACGTAATAAAGTGATTTGGTACGGCCTTCGATTTTCAGCGAATCGACGCCGATTTTGACCAACCGTTCCACGTATTCCACGGCGCGTAAGTCCTTGGAATTCATGATGTAAGTGCCGTGCTCGTCTTCCATGATGGGCATGTGCTGGCCGGGGCGACCGGCTTCTTCGAGCAAATAAACCTGGTCGGCTGCGGGGTGGCGCTTGCCGTCGCCGCAGGCTGAGAAGGTGCTTTCGGCTTCTTGTTGGGCCGTGGCAAAGTCAAAGTCGGTGGCCATTTTTTGGGCCAAGGCTTCGCCGGTGTTGGGGTCTTCGACGGCCGGCGTGGTGGCGTAATTCCAGCGGCAGGCGTTGGTGCACGTGCCTTGATTCGGGTCGCGTCGGTTGAAATAACCCGACAACAAACAGCGGCCTGAGTAGGCAATGCACAAGGCACCGTGGACGAACACTTCGAGTTCCATATCGGGGCATTCTTGGCGAATTTTTTCGACTTCGTCCAAGCTCAATTCGCGCGACAAAATGATGCGCGTCACCCCGACTTTTTGCCAGAACTTGACCGCCATGAAGTTCACTGTGTTGGCCTGAACCGACAAATGAATCGGCACTTCGGGCCAGCGCTCCCGCACCATCATGATGAGGCCGGGGTCGGCCATGATGAGACCGTCGGGTTTCATGGCAATAACGGGTTCGATGTCGCGCAAATAAGTGCGCACCTTGTCGTTGTGGGGCAGCAAGTTGCTGGTGACAAAAAACTTTTTACCACGCGCATGCGCTTCGGCGATGCCGATGCCGATTTGCTCCAGCTTGAAATCGTTGTTGCGGGCGCGCAAGGAGTAACGGGGCTGACCGGCATAAATGGCGTCGGCGCCAAAATCGTACGCGGCGCGCATCTTGTCGAGCGAGCCTGCGGGCAACAGCAGTTCAGGGGCTTTGAGGGTCATGGTGCTTCTCCTGGAGAGTGTGCAGTTTAGTCTTTGGGGCGGAAAACCAAAATCATCGAGGGCGGAACCCGTCCGTCTTCGTCTCGTGGCAGGGTTTGGGTTTTGTCCAAAGCGCGCAAGACGGCATTGTCCCAAGCGGGCACGCCGCTGGATTTGGTCAGTTTTGTCAGGGTGATGGTGCCGTCGGGGGCGGTGCGCACTTCGACCTCGGCTTCGGGGTTGCCGGGGGTGTCTTTGGCGTCAAACGCGATGTGGGGTTGTACGCGCTGCTTGACCTTGCCGGCATAGCTGCCCGATGGGCCCGAGCTCCGCGTGGCTTGGCCTGTATTGCCGGGAGCGCCATTGCCAGAGACATTGGCAGAGGCATTGGCATTACCAGAAACACTGTTCGCGCCGGCCAGTTTTTGCATGCGGTTCAGGTTTTCCTGGCGCAGGGCTTCGGCTTTTTTAGCCTCTGCTTTTTGGGCTTCTTCTTTGGCTTTGGCCTCCGCCTTGGCCTTTTCTTTGGCCTGTTCCTTGGCTTGTTCCTTGGCTTGTTCCTTGGCCAATTCTTTGGCGTGCTCTTTTAACTTCGCCAGCTTTTCATCCTCTTTCGCCTCTTTCGCTTTTTT
>Ga0208381_1000211_pt1 | contig 23087 bp, 21 predicted proteins | sample CryBogCBE13Jul09_FD_184572 | JGI IMG/M metagenome (GOLD analysis project Ga0208381, IMG submission 184572) | Freshwater microbial communities from Crystal Bog, Wisconsin, USA - CBE13Jul09 (SPAdes) (version 2) | ecosystem: Environmental > Aquatic > Freshwater > Lake | place: Crystal Bog...
TGGCGCGTTAGCAGAACTCGTTCGCGGCCCACTGAAGAATGACAATCAAGAGGCAGCTAAGTTAATTGATGTCTATCTCGTCGAAGCCGGACCTCGTGTGTTGCCTATGTTTGCCGAGAGCCTCACCACTCGCACCGTTAAAGATTTAGAGAAGCTTGGCGTCAACGTGCTGTTGAACACAGCGGTTTCATCTGTTGAATCAGGTCGAATCAACTTTGCTAGCGGTGAATCTATCGATTCCCAAATCATTATTTGGGCTGCGGGTGTTAAGGGATCCCCTGCAATGGCGAAGCTCAGCTTGCCTGTAGTTGCAAACCGGTTAGATACCCAACCAACTCTTCAAGTAACTGAATATCCTTATGTTTTCGCGGTCGGGGATGACTCTGGCGCTAAAGGTGCGAATGGTCGCTACCTGCCACAAGTTGCACCAGTTGCCATGCAGCAAGGTCGCTTTGCGGCTCAGCAAATTCTTAAGCTCGCAAAGGGCGAAGCTCTTACCGAGTTTAAGTATGTTGATAAGGGCTCAATGGCGACTATCGGCCGCAACAAAGCGATCATTCAAGTCAAGGGCATCAAAATTGCTGGACCAGTTGCCTGGTTTGGTTGGCTCTTCTTGCACTTGATCTATCTCCTAGGTGGACGCAACAAGATTGGCACCATTGCTGATTGGACCTGGAACTACTTCACCTTTGACCGCGGAAACCGCAATATCTTCGACTCTTTCTAAGAGCATTTAACAATGGCCTACCTCAACTTACGAGGTCACCAAACCTGGAGCGTGGAATACCCAGCCCCAGGTGAGCCGCTACTGATGCTTCATGGCGGCTTGAGTTCGACCGAAAGTTTTGAATGGCAAGTCTTGCCTGCGGTTGCGGATCGTTTTCATGTGTATGGCTACGACCGCACTGCGCATGGCCGCACCGGTGTCCGTGATGGTTTCTATCACTTTGAATTCCAAACCGATGAAGCAATCGCCTACATCGAAGATGTCATCAAGAAGCCGACTCATTTACTTGGTCATAGCGATGGCGGAATCATTGCGTTGCTGGTCGCGATCAAGCGTCCAGACCTCGTCCTCTCCATTGTTGCCAGTGGCGTTAACTATTCCTGGGATTGCGGCTTAACGCTGGTAGTGGATGAAACGAGCTTCGAGATCGACGAAGAACGCCGAGCGAAGTTTGCCGAACGTTCGCCAGATGAAGCCCACTGGCAAGAGAAAATTATTCGTAAGGCCTATGAAGTATGGGCGAGCGAACCAAATATCAGCCACGATGAATTGGCAACAATCACCTGCCCGGTCCTCGTTCTTAACGGCGATGATGATGTCTTTGATACCCACCACGGCGTTGATCTTTATAAAGCGCTGCCGAACGCTCAACTCGCCATCATTCCGGGCACAACCCATGCGGTTCTCAAAGAGAAAAATGAATTAGCGCTAGCCATCATTCGCGATTTTTATGATCATCCTGTCCGCGGGGAGCTAGGTCAAGAAGATTCAGAGGCACAAAACTAATTAAAGCAGCGAGAGTTCGCGGCCACGAGTGACCGCCTCTTCGCGTGAATCGACATCCATCTTGCGATACAGATTCTTTAAATGAGTTTTGATCGTGTTCTGGGAAATATGCAATGAGGCGGCGATCTGAGCGATCGGTAAGCCAGTTCCGAGTCTGCGCAAAATATTGAGCTCCTGTTTGGTGAGGCCAACGCCTGCCGAGTGGGAGCTGGCTTCGCCCTTGCTCATTCGTTCACGAATCGCAGTCGCTAACTGCTCCATGTAAACGGTCGGTTGTTTCGACGCCAACTCGAGGAGGTAGTTCTGAGTTTTGGCTGCCTGCAGGGTGAAGATAGCTTTAAAACCATTCTTCACCGCAATCTCAACTGCGTTTTCTAGGTGGGCTCGTGCTCGGTGCGGCTGTTCTCCAAAAATTTGGGCAGAGATTAACTCTTTGAGCAACTTTTCGCGGGGATTATTCGCCGGGAACGTTGCCAGGAGAGATTCTGCTTTACTTGGTTCGCGCTGTGCCTGGTAGCTCAGGATGAAGGCGAGTGTGGTCCTTGTTTGTGGCATGCGATAGAGCAACTCTGCGATTCTCTCGTTATCGATTAATGCAACTCGAATCAGTAACTCGTGCTCATCAATCACCCGGGAAATATCTTGACCAAATTTTGAGCCAGCGACGAGGTCGCGCGCGGTACGGATATAACCAAGGCTCTGAGCGATCTCACCACGAGCTGCAGCGATGAGCGCCAACTTGGCATTGAGCGCAACGATCCAGTGAGTCTGCTGATGCTCTTGTGCCAGCGGTAGATAACGAGCGATTACATCTTCGGCGCGCTTTAAATCGCCATACTCTCGATACGCATCTGCCAAGCAATACACGGCCTCAAAGGGAAAGAACATTCCAGAGATCTGACGCTTATCGGCGTTATCAAGAGCCAACAAGGAAAGTTCTACAACATCACGTAACCGACCTTCGGCAAGCGCTAATAAAGCACCTATCGCCGGCAACGAGATAGCAGAAACCAGATCTGGCAGGGCGCCTGGAGTTTCGACAGCAGCGTTATGCATAAGCAGCATAGCTTCATAATTTTCCATCAAGAAGGCAGCGTTCGTTGCTGCTCTAAAGATAGTGACCGCGTGCGCGATCGACGATGAACGATCTTTGGCATCGAGTGCCAGTAAGGAAGTTCCGAGCGCAATGACATCATTGAAACGACCATCGAGTAGAGCTAGTCGGCTTTCAAGAAGTACTAACTCGGCTTCTCCAATTTCGTGCGGATTTTTGGTGAGTAGTTCATTGCGCAACTTCTGTGTGAGTACGGTGGCGGCATCCCTATTTCCGACAACTGTTTCAAAGGCAGCGCGGAAGTAGAGCGAGCTCGCTTGATCGACTTGCATGTGGCGCTCAAGGCTTTCGACGCAACGATAAAAGAGTTCTCGGTTAGCTGTAAACATGATGTCGAGCAGATTTCCTGAAGCAATCGCCAGAACTCTCTCGGAATCATCAATCCGATCAAGGAGTAATAGGGCATGCAGGAAATCACCCTGCGACAGGTAATAGTCCGCAGCTTGTCGGACTACCGCAAGGTAAAGATCTTGCTCTGCTTTAAGCTCTTCGATCAGATAGCTGCCGATGATCTCGTTCACTGAATATTGGTTCGGATTATCCCCGACTCGCGCTAGAAAGAGATTTTCGCGAGATAGCTGATTGAGCAGAACTTCGAGATTATCAGCGACACCGAGAGATGAAATCAGCTCAAGATCGAAAACTTCGTAAAGCGCCAATCGCTTCAACAACCCAACTTCTTCGTTACTCAAGAAAGCGAGCGCGCTGCGAATAATGTTTTGATGGCGCAGATCCGCAGTGAGGCGTTGAGAAGTAAATTCTTTTGCAAAATTTCCATCCTCATTGAGCAGCGCGGTGATCACCATCTGCACACCAGCTGGCCAGCCATCGGCAATCTCAATCGCCTTGCGAATTTCTGGATTCGCTGGATCTAGCCCATGTTGAGTGAGAAGAACATCGATCTCGGTCTGTGAAAAAGTGAGCTCGGTGCTCGTCAAAAACCTAATGACGTTGAGATTGATGCCGCGCGAATACGAGATCGTGGGCATGGTGCTGCGTGTAGATAACGTCTTGGTATTCATCGGAGCGTTATCGACCCAGGCTTGGAAAATTTCGGTGTGCTCTTGTGGCAGGTTATCGAGATCATCGAAGACAAAGAGCAGGTCTTCATCCCAGGTGCCGATCTCATTGCAGATTTGAATTGCTACCGCGCGACGATCAAAATCTGTTCCAGCTAATTCATCTACCCACGGCGCGAAACCTGCGTGGACCTGCCTGATCGATGCGACGAAGCTGAAGATGGCATCACGCGAGGTATCTTGCTTTGAGGCGGTGTACCAAGCGACCTTGCCTGGATGCCGCGCCGCCCACTGCGAGGCGATAGTGGTTTTTCCATAGCCAGCTGGCGCCATGATCACTACCGCGCGCGGAGCTGGTCCTTCCAACCAATCGAGCAAACCAAGGCGCGAGATAAATTGTGGCTGCGCTGGTACGGGTGTGATGCGGGCTAGCGATACGCCAGGCAGCGTGATATCTGTCGGCTTCACCCCTGAATCTTCTCATGGGGTGAGGTAAATACCTAAAGAATTGTGTGGGGTGACTTCATATCTTTCACGCCAGGCACCTGCAAGACCAGAGCGCAGATGGCGATATGGAAGATCGCAACACCGATCAAGAAGGGCTTCTCTCCGAAATACTGCGAGAGCGGACCTGCTAGCGCCATTCCCAGCGGCAGTAGACCAACCGAGCCCATGTAGTCGATCGATGAGACGCGTCCCAAGTACTCCTCCGGGATCTCTTCTTGTACTCCGGTCCACCAATACGACTCCCAGCCGCCCACCGAAAATCCTGCAATGAAGTAACCGATGATGACAATCCAGCGATGAGTTGGAAAAACCAGGACGAGTGGTGCGACCGCAAAGATCGACCACAAGAGGACTGAATATTGTCCGCGCCGCTTGGCTTGATACTTCATAGCAATGAAAGCCGAGAGGCCAGCTCCGACGCTAAAGAGCATCGCGGACGTCGCAAAGACTGAAGAAGTATGGAGTACTCGCTTGGTGATAGCGGGGAGCAATACTTGTTCTGTTCCAACAACAATCATCAACTGCACTGTAGCCATGGCGATCATCGCTGCGACCCATTTATGCAACCAGACAATTCTGAAACCTGCTGCGAGTTCGCTGAAGTAATTAGCTGCTGGCGTAGGAGATTCTTCGCGCGGAGCTTCCTCAATGCGGAATAACAAACCTGCGCCTAACAAGAAGAGCGCACTCATCAATGCGAAGGTTCCGCGCACGCCGAGGGTAATGACGAATAGCCCAGCAACCCCAGGACCGATTACGGTTCCCATACGAAATGCGATGCCGCGAATGGTGTTTCCTTGCAATAACTTCTCTGGTGGCAGCACGCTTCCCATAATTGCTTGTGATGCTGGCGCGCCAAAGGCGTCGCTTACTCCCATAATAAAAACAATGAGTGAGAGCAGCCAGATCTTTGAAGAGTCGTATGGCAAGAAGACCACAACGGTTCCCAAGATCGCTCTAAATCCATCGGCCAATATCAACGCTCTCTTGCGCGACATGCGATCAACCCAGACGCCGGCAAATGGCGCTAACACCACTCCGGCCACAATGCGCGCAGCGAGAATCAGTCCAAGTTTGGTAGTGCTGGCGCCAGAATCAAGAACGGCAACGGCTAGAACGATAGGGAAGCCAGAGATTGCCCCAACGGTGAGGATCGTGGATAGCCAGAGATTGCGAAATGGGCGATACGAGAAGAGTGCGCCGGGTTGGAAGTACTTGGCAAACATGGAGCCCCCCGTCAGGATTGAACTGACGACCTTCCGCTTACAAGGCGGATGCTCTACCACTGAGCTAGGGAGGCGCGAAGGCGTAATTATTACACGAGAAAAGCCGAGTTCCTAACCAGGGCCAATTCCCCCATAACCAGCTGACTTTAGGTAAGTTCTGCCCATGCGCCTTGGGGTCCTCGATGTCGGCTCGAACACTGTTCACCTTCAGGTTGTCGATACCCACCCCGGAGCGCGGCCAAACCCCACCTTTAACTATAAAGAAGAGCTACGACTCACCGAGTTTCTGACCGATGCCAACGAGATTAACGAGACTGGTATCGCGACGCTTCGCAAAACAATTGAGCGAGCAGTGGCAGAGGCTCGCAAAGTTCAGGTTGAAGAACTCCTTCCTTTTGCTACTTCTGCGCTTCGCGAAGCGGCTAATGGCGATCGCATTATTAAAAATATAAATAAAGATTTCGAGATTGATCTACAAGTCTTAAGCGGTGAAGATGAAGCCAAACTCACCTTCTTGGCCGCACGCCGTTGGTTTGGGTGGTCCAGCGGTCGGCTACTGGTTGTCGATATCGGTGGTGGTTCACTGGAAATCGGCGTAGGCGTTGATGAATCTCCAGAAGTTGCAACCTCACTTCCACTCGGAGCTTCTCGCCTGACACAAAAGTTTCTCAATGGTGATCCGTACACCGAAAAAGGAATTCGTGCGATGCGCGATCACATCGAGGGACAACTCGAATCGGTTCTTCCTGCCCTCGTGAAACATCAAGATACTGATCGCGCGATTGCAACAAGTAAGACGCTGCGCACACTCGCACGACTTTGTGGCGATTGGTTCGATGGCAACGGCAAGACAATTAAGGTCGATGCCATTCGCAAAATTTCGAGCAGGCTTTCGGCAATGAGTTATGACGAACGAGCCCGACTCCCTGGTGTATCCGGAAACCGTGCTCGCCAAATTGTCGCTGGCGCTTACGTCACCGAAAGCGTGATGCGAAACCTCGATCTGCGCGAACTCGAAATCTGCCCATGGGCGCTACGCGAAGGTGTGGTTTTGAAGTGGATGGACTGGATGGAGTCCGGTTCAGAATTTCACAAACCAATTAAGTAGCGCGCTACTTAAACAGTGGGGGCGGCAAGTCGATCGACTTGGAGGACCTTCTTTTTGTCGTGATGAACAATCCAAGCCTCGCCTGGTTGAAGCTTGTTATCTGGATACTCGAAATCAATCTTCTTAGTGAGTTTTTCCATCATGCGCGGCAGAACTGGATTGTGACTGCAAAGCAGCGCTGACTGATTAATCTTGATGAGATCTTTCGCGTACTCAATCGCTTTCTCTTTATTCTTTTTGAAGGTGTACTCACTGAGCGCGCCTTTAACGACTGGGTCGATTCCGAGCACTCGACACAATCCAGCGACGGTATCGAAGCAGCGAACGGCATCAGAGGTATGAACTTCATCGATTGCATAGACCTGATAGATAGCGTGCATTCGCTTAGCTTGTTGCTGACCCAAGAGATCTAGCGGACGATCTTCATCATCACCCTGCCATTCGGTGCGCTCTAGCGCCTTGGCATGACGCAACATGATGAGTGGGTATGAATCGAAGGGGCTATTAACGAATTTCTGGAGGATTTCGCGATCGCTTTCGCGCGTCAATCGAACTTCGGCTTCTTCAATGGTGAGCCACTCCATCATGTCGACTTCTTCGTTGGGGGTGAATGGTGGAACTTCACCAATCACTCGAGCAGCCCAGTACGTCACTTGCTTGAGCCCATCTGGAACGAAATATTCGATGGCATCCAAGAACGGACCGATCTGAGTAACGAGTCCGGTCTCTTCCAAAATTTCACGGTGCGCGCAGGAGATCAGTGCTTCGCCGGGCTCTACTTTTCCTTTAGGTAGCGACCAATCGTCATAGCGCGGGCGATGAACTAAACCTACTTCGACCTGCTTGGCAGCGTTGCGCCGCCAAATGACTCCTCCTGCTGCAACGACAGCCGCGCTCATTCGCGCGCTCGATACCACTCGATGGCGGTGTTGTGGAAGTCCTTCAAGCGAACGCCGTTGGCATCGGTAGAAATCTCTTTCCAACTACCGTCGGCCTGCATCGCCCAGTGAACGTGCTCATCGCTCAAGTACGAATCAAGCGCGCCTAGCAGGAAGCGCTTGTGATCGGCCTGAGTGATTTTTACCAAGCTCTCCACGCGGCGATCAAGGTTGCGGTGCATCAAGTCAGCGCTACCGATGTAAATCTCGTCATCGCCACCATTGGCAAAATGGAATACTCGTGAGTGTTCCAAGAAGCGACCCAAGATAGATCTCGCCGAAATATTTTCAGAGAGCCCTGGAACTCCAGTTCTAATTGCGCAGATTCCGCGGACAATCAGTTGAACTTTCACGCCAGCCATCGATGCCTTGTAGAGCGCTTCAATAAAGCCCTCATCCAAAATCGCATTGAGCTTCATTCGAATCAAGGCTGGCTTACCAGCCTTCTGATTCTCGATTTCGCGATCGATCCGCTCGAGCAGACCCGAACGAATCGTGCGAGGCGCAACCAACAAGCGAGTGAATGCGGTTTGTGGTGCAAAACCAGAGAGCTGGTTGAAGAGTTTGTTGACGTCTTCGCCAAGTACTGGGTCTGCTGAAAGAATTCCGAAATCTTCGTAGAGTCGCGCGGTCTTAGGGTTGTAATTTCCGGTTCCCATATGGACATAACGACGAATTCCATTGGTCTCTTGGCGAACGACAAGTGAGAGCTTGGCGTGGGTCTTAAGGCCGATCAAACCGTAGACCACGTGCACGCCGGCATCTTCAAGCTTTCTTGCCCAACGTACGTTTGCAAGCTCATCAAAGCGGGCGCGAATTTCGATAACCGCCAACACCTGCTTGCCTGCTTCTGCAGCTTCGATCAGCGCTTGCACGATCGGTGAGTCACCCGATGTGCGATACAGGGTCTGCTTGATTGCGAGTACTTGTGGATCTGTCGCGGCGGATTCCAAGAAGCGAACAACCGATGCGGTGAAAGATTCATAAGGGTGGTGCAAAATTACTTCGCGGCGACGGATCGCATCGAAAAATTCTTCGCTGGAATCGCTCGCAATATCGCGCAGATCAGGTGGAACCTGATTTCTAAATGGTGGGAAACGAAGCTCTGGCAGATCGATATCGGCAATCTGGTTGAGCCCGGTAAGGTCTAGCGGCTCCTTGTAGCGACTGATGTCCTCTTCTTTCACATTGAGTTCATCCATCAGGGTGCGCAATAACTCTGGCGCAATATCGCGATCAACTTCTAGGCGGACCGGTGGGCCAAACTTTCGGCGCAGCAACTCTTGCTCCATGGAAGCAAGCAGATCTTCCGACTCTTCTTCTTCGAGTTCTAGATCGGCGTTACGAGTAAGCCTAAAGGTGTAGTGATCTTTGACAGTCATGCCTTGGAAGAGTTCTGCCAAGTTGGCGATGATCACTTCTTCCATCGGAACAAAACGACGCGTCCCGGCTTTTCCGGTTTCCACAAAGCGTGGCAGGTTAGAAGGAACTTTCACGCGAGCGAAGAGATCTTCTTGAGTCTCTGGGTTCGTGACAACAACGGCCAAGTTGAGTGAGAGCCCTGAGATATATGGGAATGGGTGCGAAGGATCTACCGCGAGTGGTGTGAGCACCGGGAAAATTTTGGATTGGAAAACTTTGTTGACGGCTTCGCGTTCGGCATCATCGAGTGAGGCCCACGTTGCGATTTCAATTGAGTACTTAGCCAGCTGCGGCAAGATATCTTCATGGAAGGCCTTTGATTGGCGTTGTAACAACTCTTGCGTCTTCTGAGAAATTTCACTCATCAATTGGCTTGGGGTATAGCCAGCGGTATTCGGCTTAGTAACTCCGCTCTCTAACTTACGCTTAAGAGTCGCAACTCGAATCATGTAATAGTCATCGAGGTTGGAAGAGAAGATTGCCAAGAAGCGGCAGCGCTCAAGCAGTGGCGTTGCTGGATCTTCAGCGAGTTCGAGAACGCGCTGATTGAAGGCTAGCCAGGTTAGTTCACGGTCGATCAAACGACCGCGGGGATCCACTGAAATCTCGTGAGACATGGCCTTATTTTCTCCTACTTAAGTGAACAACAGGTGACTTCGAGGCAACTTTCAGGCTTGTTGGGCTGCTGCGGCGCGAGCGGCCGCCACATGCTGCAAGACAATCGCGCTTGCCACACTCGCATTGAGCGACTCAACGCTTGAGTGCATGGGGATTGAAAGGATCAGATCGCACTTTTCGCGAACCAATCGAGACAAGCCCTTACCTTCACTACCAACGATCAGATAGACCGATTCTTGAGTGAGTGAGAACTTCGGAAGTGACTCATCGCCCTCGGCATCCAATCCCACGACAAAGTAGCCAGCCTTCTTCGCATCTTCGAGTGAGCGAACCAAATTGGTGACCTGCGAGATAGGAAGTCTGGCAGCGGCACCTGCAGATGATTTCCAGGCAGAGCCAGTCATTGCTGCGGTTCTACGTTCCGGGATCACAACGCCATCTGCGCCAAAAGCTGCGGCAGATCGAACGATCGCACCCAAGTTATGTGGATCGGTTACTCCATCCAGACCAATGAGCAAACCTGGCGTCTTTGCCTTTGCTAGCAAAGCATCGAATGTGGCATATGCGAATGGCAAGATGACAAGTGCAATGCCTTGGTGGGTTGTTGTGCCGGTCAAGCCATCGAGATGTCCGCGCGGAACTTCTTTGATTGCAAGGTTTTGATTCTTAGCTAAGCGCATTGATTCGCTCATACGCTCATCGATCTCGGTGCGCTCGGCAATCAAAAGTTCTTTTGCGGGAACTTTTGCACGCAACGCTTCGAGAACGGGATTGCGACCAGCAACAGCATCGGAATTTGGCTTTGTTTCGCGGCGAGACTCTGGTCGGCGAGTTTGCTCGCGCTTGCGATTAGTTGCGGCAGCTTCGCTTTCGCGCCGCTTCTTACCCGGGCGCATTAGTTAACGCTCCAACGTGTACCGGCGGCTGTATCTTCGATGATGACTCCTAGTGCTGCTAATTGATCTCGAATGAGATCCGATGTTGCAAAATCTTTACGCGCGCGAGCAGCGGTGCGTTGCTCAAGAGCTAGCGCGATCAATCCATCCAGCACTGTTGCATCGCTCTGGCTAGCAGTGGCGAAGGCTTCATCGGCTGGGTCGCAGCCAAGTACGCCTAGCGCACCGCGGATTTCACTTGCCGCGGTAGCGATCGAAGCATGGTCGTTAGCTGTGATCGCGATATTTCCTAGGCGCACATTCTCGGAAATCAGCGCTAGCGCCTGAGGCACAGCTAAATCATCATTCATCGCAGCAGCGAAGTCGGCTGAGATGATGGGGTCAGGTTGGTAACCCACGATTTCTGCGGCGCGCTTAAGGAAACCTTCGATACGACGGAAGTTCACCGCTGATTCTTCGAGCGCTTCAAAAGAGAATTCGAGCATCGAGCGATAGTGCGCGCTTCCGAGATACCAGCGGAGTTCAATGCCGCGGACTCGCTTAAGCAGCTCTTGTACTTGGAGTGAGTTGCCAAGTGACTTAGACATTTTTTCACCAGCGGTAGTGACCCACGCATTGTGCATCCAGATATTTGCAAAGCCATAACCCGCTGCCTCTGATTGCGCGATCTCGTTTTCGTGGTGCGGGAAAATGAGATCTAAGCCGCCACCATGAATATCAAAGTTTTCGCCCAGATATGTATGAGCCATTGCTGAACACTCGATATGCCAACCAGGACGCCCTGCACCCCATGGAGTTGGCCAAGAAGGCTCCCCTGGTTTAGCTGCTTTCCAGAGTGCAAAATCGCGCGGATCCTTTTTGAAAGAATTTTCGGAGTCATCGATTGATTGCAGATCATCGAGTTTTTGATTTGAAAGCGAGAGATAGCGAGAGAGCTTGCGAACTTCGAGATAGACATCGCCATTACCCGGTGCATAAGCGCTGCCATTTTCTACCAGCTTTTCCATGAGTTCGATCATCTGTGTGATGTGACCGGTGGCTCGTGGTTCATAGGTCGGAGGCAGAACGTTCAGTGCTGCATAAGCACTGGTGAATGCTCGTTCATATTTGAGAGCAAGTGCCCACCATGGCATTGCCTCAAGCTCGGATTTTTGCAAAATTTTGTCATCGATATCGGTCACGTTACGAATGAAGGTGACGTCGTATCCACTTGCAAGCAACCATCTGCGCAAGATGTCGAAATTAACGCCGCTACGGATATGTCCGATGTGCGGAGCTGCTTGAACTGTGGCGCCACAAAGATAAATGCCGACCTTGCCTTCGCGCAGGGGTGTGAACTCACCGACCTGTCGGGTTGCAGTGTTGTAAAGCGTGAGGCTGGCGGACATTAGGTAATTCTAACGGCTGGAGGCGTGAGAACTTAAAAGCGCGGTTGCAATAGCCGCTAAGCCTCGTCCATCACCAGTAAATCCCAAGCCATCGGTCGTGGTTGCACTCACCGCAACTGGCGCACCGCCTAGCGCTGCTGAGAGCGCTGCGATTGCCTCGGCTCGGCGGGGACCAATCTTTGGTCGATTTCCTACGATCTGTACGGAAACATTGTTGATAGCAAACCCCGCGCGAGTAACGAGAGCACGTGTTTCCTGCAAAAGCTTTGCACCGCTTGCACCTGCATACTCAGGACGATCGGTACCAAAGTTGCTTCCTAGATCACCAAGCTTTGCGGCACTCAGCAGCGCATCACAGATCGCGTGTGCAGCAACGTCGCCATCGGAATGACCTTCAAGGCCAGCGACTTCTGGCCAGACCAAACAAGCGAGTGCAAGTTCTTTCTTGGAGTCATAAGAAAATGCGTGGGTGTCGGTGCCGATTCCCACTCGAAGGTCGGCAATATTCTGACCATCGACTAAGAATTGATTGGCGCGAGCGAGATCTGCCTGAGTAGTAATTTTGAGAGCGCGATCTTCACCAGCAATGACCTTTACTTTTACGCCGACCGCTTCAACCGCGCTAGCGTCATCGGTATGAGAATCTGATGCTGCATGCGCTTCAATCAACAATGCATACGAAAATCCTTGTGGTGTTTGCGCAATCGCAAGCGTGCTGCGATCAACCGTCTTCACAACATAGCCATCAGCGGTTACTTCTTTAATCGTGTCAACGACCGCTTGAGTTGGAATCACCGCCTTCTCGCCCGAAGCAAGCGCATCAATCACGCGCTGCGCTAATTCGGTGCTTGCAAGTGAACGAGCAGCATCGTGGACCAAAACATAATCGGCATCTGAACTTACGTGTGCAAGTGCTGCCTTCACGCTCTCGCTTCGAGTTGATCCACCCGTAACGATGGTGATGCCATCGCCCAAGAGTTCGGCGAATTGTTTTTCGAGTCCGCTTGGGGCAGCGACAATAATTTCTGAAGCGATGGAAGCCATGCGCGCAACGGCGTGCTCGATCAGGGTTTTATCTGCGAGTGTGACAAGCGCTTTCGGGAGATTTGCACCCAGGCGTTCGCCACTGCCGCCAGCAGGAATTATGACGGCAACATGGTGTGCCATGTTAGGAAGCAAGAACCTCATCAAGAATCACGCCGGCCTTTTCCTCATCGGTATGTTCGGCCAGAGCGAGTTCGGAGATCAAAATCTGCTTTGCCTTAGAGAGCATGCGCTTCTCACCAGCTGATAGGCCACGGTCGAGATCGCGTCGATAAAGGTCGCGGACAACTTCGGCTACCTTGATGACATCGCCAGAGGCAAGCTTTTCAACGTTCGCCTTGTAGCGGCGAGACCAATTAGTTGGCTCTTCTGTGTAAGGCTGGCGTAGGACGCTAAAGACGCGGTCTAGGCCGGCGCTATCAACCACATCGCGGACGCCGACGAGGTCGACATTCTCAGCCGGAACGCGAACAGTGAGGTCACCCTGGGCCACTTTGAGGACGAGGTAGATCTTCTCTTCACCCTTGATTGTGCGGGTTTCGATAGCTTCGATGAGCGCCGCACCATGATGGGGATAAACAACTGTTTCGCCGACTTTGAATGACATTAATCTGGCTCCTTGGGGTTAGGGGTCAATTCTACCAGCGTTTGCTAGGTCACATTGATCGAGAGTGCAACCTCCGGATTTGTCAAGAGCGCGTTCATTTTTTACCTGTATTCTTAGCCCGTGATGAACTCTCGCCTTCATAAAAGCGCCGGCCTTGTTGTAGCGGCGGCATCTGTCCTTCTATTGAGCGCATGCGGTGCCTCTGGCCCTGATGCCCCCACTCGTAACATCAAGCAGGTCAGTGATGGCGTCGAGGCCGATTCTGGTTCAATCGCAGTTCGCGACGTTCTGCTTGTCGCTCAGCCTGATGGCAGCGCAGCAATCGTCGGAACATTTATTAACGAAGGCAGTACTCCTGATTCATTGGTCGGTATCTCAGTCAACGGCGTGACCGCGAACTTGTCCGCACCAACTTTCGCTTTGCTTCAAAACAAGCCAGTCATTTTTAGCGGCGATAGCGCAACCGCTTCTGGTTCAGTTCCTGGCCTTAACGCTGCATCGGGTGCACGCGTTCCAGTGACAGTCTTCTTTAAGAGCGCTTCAAGCGTCACACTTTCTGCGATTGTTCGCGCGAAGTCTGACTACTTTGCAAGCGTTGGTGGCGCAGCTGCTGCGAGCGCAACTCCATCAGCTAGCCCTTCGGCTAGCCCAGCTAAAAAGTAAGTAGTTCTAGCCCTCGAACTTATAGCCCAAGCCACGCACGGTCTGAATAAAGACCGGGTTGGCAGGGTCTGCTTCAATCTTTGCACGAAGACGCTTGATATGAACATCGAGCGTCTTGGTATCACCAAAGTAATCGCTACCCCACACTCTGTCGATCAACTGTGAGCGAGTGAGCACTCGACCAGAGTTGCGCATCAAGAATTCAAGCAGCTCGAACTCCTTGAGTGGAAGCGGTTGTTGAGTGCCGTTGACAGTAACAATGTGGCGTTCGATATCCATGCGGACCGGACCCGCAACAAGAGTTCCATCCACTACTCCGCCAGCATCGTCATCGCCTTGGCGACGCAATACTGCGCGGATGCGAGCAACAAGCTCACGAGTGGAATAAGGCTTGGTGACGTAGTCATCAGCGCCGAGCTCTAGGCCTACGACCTTATCTACTTCACTATCTTTTGCAGTCAGCATGATCACGGGCACATTGGACTTACTGCGAATCTGCCGGCAGACCTCGGTTCCTGGCAAGCCTGGCAACATGAGATCAAGCAGGACGAGATCAGCGCCATGGCGATCAAACTCTTCGAGCGCGCCTGTACCGGTATCGGCGACTGACACATCAAAACCTTCACGCCCTAACAGATAGGCGAGGGCATCGGAGAATGATGCTTCGTCTTCTACTACGAGGATCTTTGTCATTTACATTGCCTCCGCGGCGCTTAGTTGAGTTGGTTCAGGGAAACGAAGTGTGAAGGTGCTGCCTGCACCTGCAACCGACCAGACCGCAACATCGCCACCGTGATTGGTTGCGACGTGCTTAACGATCGAAAGTCCGAGCCCGGTACCACCCGTAAGTCTGGAGCGAGCCGGATCAACGCGATAAAAACGTTCAAAAATACGTTCGAGATCTTTCTCCGGAATACCGATGCCTTGATCGGTAACAGAAACTTCAACTAAACCATTCGCAGATTTAAGCGTCACTGCAACTCTGGTTCGCTCCGGGCTGTAGTTAATGGCGTTTTCAATGAGATTAGAGATCGCCATCAATACTTGGCTGCGATCGCCTCTGATCATGCATTCGTTTTGAATACTGGATACAACATCGATCTGTCGTGATTCTGCGCGCATCTGCGAGAGATCAATCGCCTCTTGCACCACATCGCTCATATCAATATCTTGCGCATTTTTTAATGGATCATCATCTTGCAAGCGCGAGAGATTGATGATCTCTTGAACCAGATCGCTCAGTCGTTTTGATTCTGCTTGCATTCGAGTAGCAAATTTTGCAATCGCTTCTGGATCATCGGCTGCACCAAGAACGGCTTCAGACAAGATCGAGAGCGCACCGATGGGTGTCTTAAGTTCATGTGAAATATTGGCAACGAAATCACGACGAATAGAATCTAAGCGACGCATTTCAGAGTCATCAAAAATTAAAATTGCGATGGTGCCTTGCGGATCAAGCGGTACAACGCGAACCAATAGATCGTGAGTACCACCGCCGAGTGGGCCACGTGGTAATTCCAACGTTGCTTCTTGTTGCTTGCCGAATCTGCGAACAGCACGGACCAGCATCAATAATGATTCATTCACCAAGCGTTCATCGCGGACCAAGTTATATGTTTCGACACCCGGTGATGCGAGTTGGACATGGTCACCATTGGACAAAATGATGCTCTCGGCGTCGATGCTGGCAAGGAGAGCTTGAAGCGCCATGGGGGACTCTTGCGGGGTGATCTCACTGCTTGGAGCAGCGATCTTTTCCGCTCGAGACTTCAGCCAGGCCATGGGCTAATCGTAGGAGCCACGGACAACTCCTGTTCGCCAGATCGGCCGTTGTGGAGGAAATAACCCCAAATCTTTAGAGATTGTTTAATCCCCGTTCATTTTCAGCGTACGCGACCGGGGAGTAACCGAGTAACCTCGCCCCATGCGCGATATTTTCCATGAAGAGCTTGAGGGGATTGCCACCCAGCAGCTCAAGATGACTGCTCTCGTGAAGGACGCGATCGAGCAAGCAACTCTCTCGTTGCTTTCCGCCGACCTTGCTACTGCAGAAAAAGTTATTCAAGATGACGCTGCGATCGATGCGATCCAACACGATCTCGATGAGCGTTCGATTAGCTTGATGGCTCGCCAACAACCAGTTGCGTCAGATCTTCGCACTCTTGTTTCATCACTTCGCATTAGCGCAGACCTTGAGCGCATGGGAGATCTCGCCCACCACATTGCCAAGCTTGCTCGGATGCGTTTTCCAAATAAGGCAGTGCCTGAAGATATGGTTGCGATCGTTACCGATATGGGCAAAGCAGCTACTCGAATTGTTGAGAAGTTGGCAGTGGTGTTGGAGTTCCGCGATACCAACCGTGCTCTCGAAATCGAAAAAGATGACGACGAGATGGATAAGTTGCAGCGCACATTGATCGGCCTCTTGCTTGCACCATCATGGAAGCACTCGGTTGAATCTGCAGTCGATATGGCATTCTTGAGCCGCTATTACGAGCGCTTCTCAGACCACGTGGTTTCTATTGCGCAGCGCGTCTACTACACCCAGACAGGCGAGTTCGCACCAAAGGCTTAACTCACGCTTACGAAGTGAGTTTTACTTCTTGCCTTGATTGGCAACAGCTGCAATAGCGTCTTTGGCTGCTTCTGGATCGAGATACTGTCCGCCAGGTGTCACTGGCTTGAAGTCATCGTTCAACTCGTAATAGAGCGGGATACCTGTTGGAATGTTGAGACCAGCAATTGCTTCATCTGAAATTCCATCAAGGTGCTTAACCAACGCGCGCAATGAATTACCGTGCGCAGTAACAAGCACAGTCTTGTGTTCGACCAAATCTTTGATGATCGCATCTTCCCAATAAGGAATCATGCGCACAATGACATCCTTGAGGCACTCGGTCTTTGGAAGCGCATCACCAAGGTTTGCATAGCGGATATCGCCAGCTTGTGAGAATTGATCGTTGTCATCAATCGGTGGCGGTGGAACGTCGAAGGAACGGCGCCACAATTGGAATTGCTCTTCGCCATATTGCGCGAGCGTTGCCGCCTTGTCCTTGCCTTGTAGCGCGCCATAGTGACGCTCATTCAACCGCCATGAGCGACGTACTGGGATCCATGAGCGATCGCAGTTATCGAGCGCAATCTGAGAGGTGTTGATCGCACGGCGAAGCAGTGAGGTGTGGACAACGTTTGGAAGCAGACCGTGCTCTTTGAGGAGTTCGCCACCGCGAACGGCTTCGGCGCGACCCTTATCGGAAAGGGCTACATCTACCCAGCCGGTGAAGAGGTTCTTTGCGTTCCATTCGCTCTCACCGTGGCGGAGCAAGATCAATTGTGTTGTCATGAGAGAAGTTTAATTGATGAACTCTGCTTCTCTGACAGCACCCAGTCATAGACATCTAGGGTGCGGCGCGAAGTAGATTCCCATCCAAAATTCGAGGCATGCTTGATTGCGCCGAGTGAGAGCGCGATGCGGCGAGCTGGGTCTGCAAGCAACCGCGAGATCACAGCCGACCAGGCGCGCGGATCGTGGCCATCAACCAATGAGCCGGAAATGCCATCGGCCACAGCGGTACGCAATCCACCCACTGCAGTAGCAACGACGGGAGTGCCGCAGGCTTGCGCTTCGAGTGCAACAAGTCCGAAGCTCTCGGAGTAACTCGGCACGCAGACGAGGTCTGAAGAGCGATACCAATCCGGCAACACTTCGCGCGAAACCGGTGGCAAGAAATGAACGATGTCATCTACGCCTAAGAACTTTGCTAGCGCGGCCAATCGATCAGGTTCGGTACTGCCGTTACCGGAAGCTCCACCGATAATGACCAGCGCCAACTTTGCACGCAAGTGAGGTGAATGCGTTGTCATTTCTGCAACAGTGCGAACCAAAACTTCTGGACCTTTGTGCGGCTGGATACGACCAACGAAGGTAAGTACCTGGGCATCTGGTGCGATATCTAATTTCTTGCGAGCTGGTGCTTTGCCAGCACCTGGCGTAAATCGAGCCAGATCAACACCTGGTGTCACTACAAAGACATTGTCAGGACAAGCACCATAGAGCGAGACCAAGCTTGCGGCTTCGGCATCGGTATTTGCAATCAGCGCAGCAGCATTTTTTACGATCTGTTCTTCACCAATAGCGCGAGTCATTGGTTCCGGTTTTTCACCTTCGGCCAAGTTGAGGTTCTTCACCTTTGCCATTGTGTGCATGGTGTGGACGAGCGGAATGCCAGTGCGCTCTGAAACCATCCAACCCAACTGACCGCTAATCCAGTAGTGCGAATGAATCACTTCGTAATAATTTTTTGTCAAGGTGTCGAGAATTTGCATCATGCCGTGCGTAAGCGCACCTAGCTGCGATGGAAGATCTTCTTTACTTAATTCGCCCAGCGGTCCGGCTTCAATAAATCGAACGTTCACTCCTGGAGCAAGTTCGACCACTCCGGTGTGTTCTGGTTTGGTTGCACGCGTGAAAATATCTATTTCAACACCGCTTGCCGCCATCTTTATGGCGTTCTCAACGACATAGATATTCATACCGCCAGCATCACCAATGCCCGCTTGCTCAAGCGGTGAGGTGTGCACCATCAGGGTGGCGATGCGGCGCTTCATCTCACAAGTGTAAGCGGCTCTTTACTTCCCCGACCACTTGAGATCCGCCATAGATCAAAACCGGCTCAATCTGAGCATCAATTCCCCATGAAGCAAGCACCGCGCTATTGAGCGGAGCGAAAGGGCGCAAACCACCATCGGCAATCTTCATCGCACAGGTGCGGCCATCGGTCAGTGAAAATACTTCGACCGCTTCGATGCCATCTTTCATATAAAGACCAGGAATTCGTTCCATCATGACCGTGGTTGTTCGGCCTTTGCCAGCGAGCATGAATGGATAGGCGCGAGCCGCTGCCAAAACTTCTTGATGCACCGGATCTTGTGAAACTGTAATGGCGTGAATAGAAGTAGCGAGTGAGCGCGTGCTCATTGCAAAGAGCGGCGCACCACAACCATCGGCAGTAATAATGTCGATTGCTCGGCCACTTAATGTGGTGATCTCGTTAATAATTGCCTTCTGCAATGGATGCGTTGGCTCTAAATAATTTTCCAGCGGCCAGCCATTGATCACACAGGTCAGCAACATCGCAGCGTGCTTTCCACTGCAATTGTGTGCGAGTCTGGTTGCTGGGTTATCTCCCCAAGCAGCACGCTCGGCGGTGCCTAGCGGACGGTCTTGCGCGTTACGTAAATAACTTTCATCTAACTGTGCGAGTGCAAGAATTGAGCGAACTACTTCGAGATGTTCTGGCGCACCAGAATGACTCGATTGCGCCATCGCCAATTGTTCTGGCGAGAGCTTGAGCCCATGGCGAACCATTGCAGATGCTTGAGGTGCTTTCACGGTTGAACGCGGAAAAATGTTTGCATCGATATCGCCGGCCGCGAATGAGACCGCACCATCGCTACCAAGGATTACCAAGTGACCTTTATGTTCTGATTCGACTAACCCCGCGCGAGTGACCTCAACAAGAACTTCGCCGAACCCTGAATTGTGAGCGGTCATTAACTTTGGCGCTCGAGGGTCGACCAGAGGTAAGCCTGCAAGGTGTGACCATCGGAGGCCTTGTCATAGGCATAAAAGAGTTCGCCTTCGACCAATCCATATAAGCGCGATCCAGCAGTGACGATGTCGGTTGATGGCGAGGAATAGCCTTGGTCCATCTCCAGGCGAATCTTTGGACCATCGTGCAAACCAACCCAGCCTTCGGCCATTCCAGTGCTGTGCGCAATCACTACTTCAAGAACATTATTTGGCTTTGGGCGCCAGAATCCGGTTTCGGAATCAAACTGTTCGATGATCTCGTTGTTGTCATCGATCTTCCAGGTGCGCGAGTAATAGTTAAGGAAGTTACGACCATCGTGATTGAAGGTGACTTCGTGGGCATACTGGAATGGTTCGATTGTTGGGTACTCACCGCGACCCTTGCCGCGCCAGGTTCCAACCAACCAGGCCAGCGGGTAGAGATCTGGGTGAAGTCCTTCTGGGATCGTAAATGCCATGGTTTTACCCTCTTCCTGTCCGCTTCCAGATTCTGATAGCTCCGCGTAGACCGAAGAAGATCAATGCGAATCCAAACGCGGCAGAGCCTGCGATGAGCAGCAATGAATCAACGACCACCATGGGTCAAGATTACTCGGCTGGAACGATAACTTCTTGCGCGGCGCTCACGCCGGCAATATCTAGAGTGGCATCGACTGGCACAGATCGCTTGATCACTGCCAGTGCAATAGGACCCAGCTCAAAGTGGCGCGCAACCGTGCCAATAAATCCAACTTCGTTGCCTTCGTGAGTAATTACTGCGCCATGTTCTGGCATATGGACCATTGAGCCATCCAAGTGCAATCGAACCAATCGCCGCGGTGGTTTACCGAGATTGAAAACTTTTGCCACGGTCTCTTGGCCGCGATAGCAACCCTTGTTCATATGTACAGCGGTGTTAATAAAACCAAGTTCATTGGGAATTGTTTTGTGGTCGGTCTCGAAGAGTATTCGTGCGCGGCCTGCGGCTACTCGCTCTGCTTCGAGCGCCCAGATGCCGACTTGCATGAAAGTATCTGCGTATTCGACAGCCCGGGTTGCTAAATCGGTCCTGGCGATAATTTCATAGGGGCCACCGATCTCATCGGCTATGCCCGGAACCCGCACCACTGCGTATTCTGCAGAGCGGTCTTGCACATCGACATCTAACATAAATTTCATTTTGTTTAGGTAAGTAACGAACTCTGCTGTCTTTTCGGCTTCGGTGTGGAGCCACATGGTTGCGCCATCATCAACCAAAAAAAATTGTTGTTCGATGCGGCCGTTAGCATCAAGCAGAAGCGATTGAGTCCACGTTCCCGTTGGTAGCGTAGTAAGTTCCTGAGTGGTCATATCGTTGATCCACTTAATACGGTCTGCGCCAGAGATTGTGATGACACCGCGATGAGAGAGATCTGCCCACGCGGTTGCGTTCTCTAGTGCGCGCTGCTCTTTATTTGGTTCACCGAAATGCCACACGGCACCCTTATCGGGGCCTGCTTCAACGAGAACTGCGCTCATGTAAATAACTTACTGTTGTTTAGCGAAGCACGATGAGCAGGTGCCATAAATTGCAAAGTGAGTGACGTCGGTGTGAAAGCCGTAGTCATCGAGCAAGCTCTGAACAAATGGCGCAGATGTTTCGATGGGAGCATCTCCTACTTCACCGCAGACACCACAGACGAGGTGTAGGTGAGTGAGCTCTTCGGCTGCGTGATAGGTAGCGCCACCGTGACCAAGGTGAGTGTGTTGCACCAAGCCCACGTTCTCAAGAGTCTCGAGATTGCGATAGACGGTCGAGAGATTGATGCCAGGATGAGTTTCATGAATCTTTGCTGCGACTTCTTCCGGCGTTGCATGACCGAGCGTACGTACCGCTTGAAGTACTAGCTCGCGCTGAGGAGTAAGGCGTAGGCCTTTTTCGCGGAGTTCATGTGGTTGTGCCATGGCTTCATTGTAGAGGTATCCTTAAGAGCCTTATGGCCCGCATCCTGCTTCTGACTAGCACGATTAGCGCAAGCGCTAATTCGGGGCCGCTTCCTGCACTCGACTTGCTGGCGCATGAGATTCGCACCTTGCCCGCCGAGAGTTCAATTTTGATCGACGCACCGGCATCTGATTGCATCATCTTGGATGCGCGCAAAGATCTTCCGCAAAATAAAGCGCTCTCTCGTTTGATTACATCTACCGGATTAGAAGCGCCGCTCATTGTTGTTGTGACCGAAGGCGGACTCTCGGCGGTAAGCAGCGAGTGGGGCTGTGACGATGTGATTGTCAGCGATGCTGGACCTGCAGAGGTCGAGGCTCGTATTCGCATCGCGATGGGTAAATATAAACATCACGCAATTGCACTGGACCCAAGCTTGCGCGAAATTCGTACCGGTGAAGTTGTCATTGACGAGAGTGCTTACACCGCAAAGATTCGCGGTCGCACCCTTGATCTCACTTTCAAGGAGTTCGAGCTATTTAAATTCTTGGCACAACACCCTGGTCGAGTTTTCACCCGCGCGATGCTCTTGCAAGAAATTTGGGGCTATGACTATTTCGGCGGCACTCGCACAGTAGATGTGCATATCCGCAGACTTCGCTCAAAGCTTGGACCAGAGTTCGAAGCAATCATCGGTACCGTTCGCAATGTTGGTTACCGATTCACACTCGGTGCTAGCGGCAAACTCAACGGCGGGACTAGCGGCTCCGGCTTAGAAGTCTTCGCTGAAAGTGAAGAGCGCTTCTAAATAGTGATCGCCGGTAATTCCTAGATTTGCAGCATCAGGTGGTGCGGTCTGAGGTTCAATACAGACGCCATCGGTATCTTCGGTATAAACAACCCACCATGGCGCATCGGATTCAACGGTGAGCGTTGCGGCACCAGCCCAGGTAACGCTTGGAATTCCTTGAATATCAGTGAAGCAATCATCCCAAGGACCTTCAGGTTGTGGCACAAAAGTATCGGTGGGCAAGCCATCTTCATCGCGCAGAATCATTCGACCGGCGCGGAAATTCACTTCGGCTTCATCGCCACGAGCTAACTCGCGCGGGAACCATGGGTGCATACCAAGCCACGCTGGAATATCGCAGCCATTAGCTTCATACTCCAAAATCCAACGCACCGCGTCATCCAAAACTTCAATTGTTTGTTCGACAACCGCACCGTTGTACGGAGCAGGCAGTTCTAGCCGCGCACGACCCTTGCCGGTCTCTTCCCAGCTGGCTGTGAATCCAAAACCGTGAATTGCATTGGGTGCCGCCCAGGTTGTTGGGAGTGTGTGTTCGACACCATTTGCACCGGTGATCAAACCTTCACTGATTCGTCCTGCCCATGGCGCCATGGGATACCAACCCCATGAGAGCGGTGTGCCGCGAAATGGAACCGCGAATTGCAGATCGCGCCATTGCAACGAAGCAATCCGGCCACCTTGATCAAGATCGATTGCTACTGAAATTTCCTGACCATC
>Ga0208381_1000212_pt1 | contig 23057 bp, 27 predicted proteins | sample CryBogCBE13Jul09_FD_184572 | JGI IMG/M metagenome (GOLD analysis project Ga0208381, IMG submission 184572) | Freshwater microbial communities from Crystal Bog, Wisconsin, USA - CBE13Jul09 (SPAdes) (version 2) | ecosystem: Environmental > Aquatic > Freshwater > Lake | place: Crystal Bog...
TGACCTCAATCTGCGGCACACCGCGTGGTGCGGGCGGAATGCCGATCAGGTCGAAATTGCCGAGCAGCTTGTTGTCCGCCGCCATTTCACGCTCGCCCTGGAACACGCGGATGGTGACCGCTTGCTGATTGTCATCGGCGGTCGAATAGACCTGCGATTTCTTGGTCGGGATCGTCGTGTTGCGATCGATCATGCGCGTGAACACGCCACCGAGCGTTTCGATGCCGAGCGACAATGGCGTCACGTCGAGCAGCAGCACGTCCTTGACGTCGCCCTGCAACACGCCCGCCTGAATGGCGGCACCCATCGCGACAACTTCGTCGGGGTTCACACCGGTGTGTGGCTCCTTGCCGAAGAAATTCTTCACGACTTCGCGCACGCGCGGCATACGGGTCATACCGCCGACCAGCACGACCTCGGAAATGTCCGAAGCCTTCACACCGGCATCGGCAAGTGCCTTTTTGCACGGATCAAGCGTGCGGCTGATGAGGCTCTCGACAAGCCGCTCGAGATCGGCGCGGCTGATGCTCTTGACCAAATGCTTCGGCCCCGTGGCATCGGCGGTGATGAAGGGGAGGTTGACCTCGGTCGTCTGAGCGGATGAAAGCTCGATCTTCGCCTTCTCGGCTGCCTCACGCAACCGCTGGAGCGCAAGCTTGTCATTGGTCAGGTCGATGCCCTCAGCCTTTTTGAAATCCGCTGCGAGGAACTCGACGAGCTTCGCGTCGAAGTCCTCGCCACCAAGGAAGGTGTCACCGTTGGTGGACTTCACCTCGAACACGCCATCGCCGATCTCAAGCACCGAGATGTCGAACGTACCACCGCCAAGGTCATAGACCGCGATCAGCTTGCCGTCCTGCTTCTCAAGCCCATAGGCGAGGGCAGCCGCTGTCGGCTCATTGATGATGCGCAGGACTTCAAGGCCCGCAATCTGGCCCGCATCCTTGGTTGCCTGACGCTGGGCATCGTTGAAATAGGCAGGCACAGTGATGACGGCTTGCGTGACGGTCTCACCAAGATAGCTCTCGGCGGTTTCCTTCATCTTTTGCAGGATGAACGCGCTGATTTGCGATGGCGAATATTCGGTGCCACCGGCTTTGACCCAGGCATCGCCATTCTTGCCCTTGGCAATTGCGTAGGGGACGAGCTCCATATCCTTCTTGGTCATCGGATCATCGAACCGGCGACCGATGAGGCGCTTCACGGCAAAGATCGTGTTCTCAGGGTTGGTGACCGCCTGACGCTTGGCGGGCTGGCCGATGAGGCGCTCGCCATCTTTGGCAAAGGCGACGATCGATGGCGTGGTACGTGCGCCCTCCGCATTCTCAATCACCTTGGGCTTGCCGCCCTCCATCACTGACACGCAGCTGTTCGTTGTCCCTAGATCGATACCAATCACTTTTGCCATTATGCTTTACCCTCATGTCAAATAAGACAGCCGAAGCCGTCGGATTATGAACCGGATATAGGAACACTTTTGCGGCCCGCAAGGTTTCAGTGTAGAGCAATGTCAATCTCAACCTTAGGAAATCGAAACATGCGTTCCTTTTATGCGTTAGCTCCGCTTGCCGCCGTGGCGCTCTCGGCCTGCCAGCCACAAAGTGCGGAGGTGTATGTGGACAAGTCCTGGGTGCGGCTCAATGCTGTTCCGGGGCAGCCAGCCGCAGCGTATTTCCGGCTGACCGGCGGACAGAGCGACGACTCGATGTTCGCCATCCATGCCGATCAGGCGATCAAGATCGAGCTGCACGAGACAATGGCAGGCATGAATGGCATGTCCGGCATGAAGCCGATGGATAGCGTCAAAATTCCGGCGCGCGCCAAGGTGATGTTCCAGCCCGGCGGCATGCACGCGATGATCTATGGCCTCGACAGCAGCGTTCAGCCCGGCAGCAACATCACGCTTACCTATGTGTTCAAAAGCGGGCTACGGTTGCAGGACAGCGCCGTCGTCGTAGGCGCAGGCGATCCGGCACCGAAATTGTGAGGGGTTACCTTTTACCCGTCATCCCAAACTTGATTTGGGATCCAGCAATTAAACGACGCGATAGCGTCCTTCACAGCTGTCATAGGCGCTTCCGCGCCTGATTCTGGCTGGATTCCAAATCAAGTTTGGAATGACGGGTTCGGGTCGAAACCAGCCCCCTCACCCCGCCTTCGCCACAATCACCATGGCGGGACGCAGCAGCCGGTCTTTGATCATAAAGCCGGGCTGCATCTCGGTAAGGATGGTGCCGGGTTCGGCTTCGCTGGGCTGCTCCATCATCGCCTGATGCTTGTTGGGGTCAAGCGGCTCACCGACCGAGACGATTCGCGTGATGCCGTGGCGCTCGAAAATATTGGCGAGCTCGCGGCCGGTGGCCTCTAGCCCCGTGACCAGCCCTTTGAACTTCTCGTCGTCGCGCAATTCAACAGGGATTGATGCCAGCGCGCGCTCAAGGTTATCCGACACGCTCAATATGTCGCGGGCAAAATTGGTAGCGGCATAAGCGCGCGCATCCTGAATGTCCTTCTCCATCCGCCGACGGACGTTTTGTGTTTCCGCTTTGGCATAGAGCACTTCCTGCTGCGCCGTGGCCAATTCATCCTGCAATTTGGCGAGTGGATCGGGCTTTGCGGCTGTCTCAGCTTCAGCCTCGGCAATGGTCTCTTCGTCTAACGCTGGCGATACTTGGTCTTCGGTCATGTGATCAATCTCGATAAAGTTTGTGCTGTGAAGTCAACCATGGGGACGACGCGCGCATAATTCAAGCGCGTGGGGCCAATGACACCCACCACGCCAACCACGCGCCCGTCGCGGTCATGATAGGGCGCCGCTATCACCGATGAGCCCGAAAGTGCGAATAATTTATTCTCTGCCCCGATAAAAACCTTCGTCGCTTTCCCATCGCGCGCGCTATCGAGCAGGCGCACAATCTCCGCCTTGCCCTCAATCTCATCGAGCAATTGCCGCACGCGGTCGAGGTCAGCGGCGGTGCGCTCGTCGATCAAATTGGCGGCGCCACGCACGATGAGCACCGGACGGTTGCTGCCATCCTCGCTCCAGAGCGCAATGCCACGCGCGATCAACGCCTGCGCTGCCGCGTCGAGGCTGGCGCGCTCGGCATCGAGTTGCCGCGCGAGCGCCTGTGCCGCCTCGGCCAGCGTCATCCCCGCGAGCCGCGCCGTCATATAATTGCCCGCCTCGGTGAGCGCCGAGGGCAGCATATCGTGCGGCACCGAGATGACGCGATTCTCGACGCTGCCATCATCGCCCACCAGCACCGCGAGCGCTTGCCCTGGAGCGAGCGGCACAAAGGCAAATTGCCGCAAGCGCTGCGCGCGCGCAGGCACCAGCACCAGCCCCGCACAAGCGGACAGGCCAGACAGCGCCGTCGTCGCCGCGATCAGCGCCTCCTCAATCCGCCCACCGGAAGCAACGCGCGCTTCAATCGCGGCACGCTCATCCGAATTGGGCTCGGAAACCTGCATCATGCCATCGACAAAAAGCCTAAGCCCCGTTTCCGTTGGTACGCGCCCTGCCGAGATATGCGGCGCTGCAAGCAGCCCCAGCTCTTCCAGATCCTGCATCACATTGCGGATACTCGCGGGCGACAGGTTGAGGCTGCCAAGCTTCGAGATGGTGCGCGAGCCCACCGGCGCGCCTGAGCCCAGATAGCTCTCCACCACGATGCGGAACACATCGCGCGCGCGGTCAGTCAGTTCGAGGATGGGTGCTGTCATGTGCGGCGCGAATACCACACCATCGCCGCACCCACACCTGCGAGCAGCGCACCGCGCCAGCTCCATTGCGGCAGGCCGAGCATGAAGCTGCTGGCGGGCCAGCGGATGATGTTGAGCCCTTGGCCGATCCACAGCAGCCCCATCATCATCGCGAGCACACCGATAACGAGCAAAAGCATTTTGACGATCTGCATCTCAACCTCCGTTGGGGGCTAGGCGCATCGGACGACGCACGCTAGGGAAGCCCCTTCACTGTGAAGGAACATCCTATGCGCCCATCCGGCCGCGCGCCAGACCAAATGCGCGACATCACCATCGAGCCCCATTTCACCAAGCATGCCGAGGGCTCAGTGCTCATCAGCTTTGGCGACACGCGCGTGCTCGTCACCGCGTCGATTGAGGAGAAAGTGCCGCCCTTCCTGCGCGGCAAGGGCGAGGGCTGGGTGACGGCGGAATATGGCATGCTCCCGCGCGCCACGCACACGCGCGGCTCGCGCGAAGCCGCCAAGGGCAAGCAGAGCGGGCGGACGCAGGAAATCCAGCGGCTTATCGGGCGCTCGCTGCGCGCGGTGGTTGATCTCAAGGCGCTTGGCGAGCGGCAGATCACGCTCGATTGTGATGTGATCCAGGCCGATGGCGGCACGCGCACGGCGAGCATTTCGGGCGCATGGGTCGCGCTGCGGCTCGCGGTCGATGGGCTGATGAAGGCGGGCAAGCTCACCGAAGACCCGATCCGCGCCAAAGTGGCGGCAATCTCGTGCGGCATTTATCAGGGCACGCCGGTGCTCGATCTTGATTATGACGAAGATTCAAATGCCGATGCCGATGCCAATTTCGTGCTGATCGGTGATGGCAATATCGCCGAAGTGCAGGCGACGGCCGAAGGTGCGACCTATGACGAAGAGGCGCTGCTGCGCCTGCTCCGCCTCGCGCGCATCGGCTGCAAGGATATTTTCGCTGCACAGGAGAGGGCTGTGGGGCGGTAGGGGACGGGCGCAGTTCCGTCATTCCAAACTTGATTTGGAATCCAGCAGACATTGGACGCGGTAGCGTCCGCTTATTTCGTCAACGGATCAAAGCCGAAATCGATCGCTAAATCGTGCCAATCAGGATTTTCTCTCTCAATAAGCGCCAATTTCCAGTCACGCTTCCACGCCTTGATTTGCTTCTCGCGGGCGATGGCGTTCTCCATCGTGGTGTGCGGCTCACACCAAACGAGCCATTTCAACCCATATTGTTTGGTGAACGCGGGCATCACTCCCGCGCGGTGTTGCCCGATACGCTGTATCAAATTTGATGTGACGCCGACATAAATCGTGCCGTTGCGTTGGTTTGCCATGATGTAAACGAAGGGGCTAATCTCGCGCAAATCGGGCCTCGGTGATGGACGCTGACGCGTCCCATATTTGCTGGATTCCAAATCAAGTTTGGAATGACGAGGTATTTAGCAGTCTGATGATCATTCTCAAGGTCGGCCGCTTAAGCACCGAATTTCCCCTGTCCTACATATAACCATATCGGTTATACGCTGCGCATGTCTGACACAGCCACCCCCGCCCGCCGTCCGCGCTCGAATGCGTGGACCAAGCCCAAAATGCGCAAGTTTCTCGAGGTGCTTGCCGAAGCAAGCAGCGTCAGCGATGCCGCGCGCGCGGTGGGGATGTCGCGGCAATCGGCGTATCGGTTGCGCGCGCAGCTCATCGGCCAGCCCTTTGATGTCGCGTGGGAGGCGGCGCTCGAGATCGGCCTGCGGCAGCTCGCGCATATCGCGCTTGAGCGGGTGATCAACGGCGTGGTCGAGCCGGTCTTCTATCATGGCGAGCTGGTGGGTGAGCGCGTGCGCCATTCGGAGCGGCTGCTGATGTTCATGATGGCGAATCCGCAGCGCGTGGGGCGCAACCATCTCGCGCGCGATCATGCGGCGCACTCATGGCTGGGGCTGATGGACCGCATCGAGCAGGGCCCGCTCGACTGGGACGAATCGCCCAAGCCGCGCGGCAAAAAGGCACAGGCCAAGGCGGAAGCCGCGCTCACTGAAGAGACGCGCGCCTTTTATGAGCAATCGCATTACACCGAGCTTGCGCCCACCACGCGGCTGATCAATGCGCAGGGGATCGATCTGCCGCGCAACCGCCGCTGAGCGGGGGAAGGGCGTTCTTTTATGCCCGTCGTGTCACCTATGTCACTTTAGGCGCAAATCAGCCATTCCCAACACGGGGTAAGCTGCTCTAGAGCGTCCCAAAGCGCGGACTGGCCCGCGCGAGAAGGACGATCCGCCGCATGTCACCCACACCCTCCACGCGCAAGCTGCAGCCCGGTCAGATCATCGTCGCCAGCCACAATGCGGGCAAGGTGCGCGAGATCACGGCCTTGCTCGGCCCCTATGGCATGGTGCCGGTGTCGGCAGGCGAGATGGGGCTGCCCGAGCCGGCCGAGACGGGGACGACCTTCATCGAGAACGCAACGCTCAAGGCGGTGGCAGCGGCGACCGCCACGGGCATCGTCGCGCTGGCGGATGACAGTGGGCTCTGCGTTGATGCGCTGGGTGGCGCGCCGGGCGTCTATACTGCCGATTGGGCTGAGCGCGCCTCCTTTGAGGGCGGGCCGGGGCGGGACTGGTATATGGCGATGGGCAAGGTCGAGGGGAAGCTGGCCGAGCTTGGGCCGGACGTGAACCGTGCGGCGCACTTTGTCTGCACGCTCGCGCTCGCCTGGCCCGATGGTCATGTCGATTGCTTCGAGGGGCGCGTGGCGGGTTCGCTCGTTTGGCCACCACGCGGGAAGCGGGGCTTTGGTTATGATCCAGTGTTCGTGCCTTTGGGGCAAAGCGAGACGTTCGGCGAGATCGAGCCCGAGGCAAAGCACGCGATGAGCCACCGTGCCGATGCGTTCCGGCAACTGGTCGCAGCCGTCCTCTAGTCGGGGAAGTAGACCGCGAGCTTCGGCGTGGCGCGCATCTCGTTGCGCGCAAACTGGACCGGCGCGTGCCGCATGATCGGTTCGCCGAACCAGTTACCTGCCTTGGCATAGCGGCACACCAGATACTCGTCAGCGCCATTGCTTGAGAGCGCACAGCCGACCTCCTGCGTGTCGGCCCAGATCAATTGGGTGTAATGGCCAACATCCTCCCAATTGCCGGTGCGCGACACATTGGGGAAGATGCCATCGACGAAGTCCTTGCGCTCGTCGATCCAGCCGCCAACCATCTCTTCGAAGCTATAGGCATGCGCGGTGCCCATCCACAGATTCTCGCCAACGGCATGCTCGCGTGGCGGTTGTGGCGAATGTTCAAAGCGACCGGTTTGCGCGAGATGATCGGCCCAAATTTGGGCATCCGCTGCGAGGCTCGCGTTCCAGTGCATCGGCGGCGCGCCGACATTTGCGCGCTCGGCATTATGGCTTGCGAGAATGCGCGTGACGAACCCTGCTGGCATCTCCGCCAGCGCCGGAGTTACGATAAAGCCGATCAGCAATAAAAGGGCGGTAACAAACTTCACTTGGGCGACCTTGCTTAAAAACCCTGCTAGAGCGCAGCGATGACCTCCGCTCCAGCTCAGCCGCTAGCCCTATATATTCATTGGCCCTTTTGCGTTTCCAAATGCCCCTACTGCGATTTTAACTCTCATGTGCGGGCATCGGTTGATCAGGACGCTTGGCGCGCGGCATTGCTGGCCGATATGGCGTATGAGGCCGATTTATTGCGCGCGGCTGGGCAAGGTGGGCGCAAGCTGAGCTCAATCTTTTTCGGCGGGGGGACGCCCTCGCTCATGCCGCCGGAAACAGTCGCGGCGCTGATCTCGGCTGCCGAACGCCATTGGGGCTTTTTGCCCGATATTGAGATCACGCTTGAGGCCAATCCGTCATCAGTCGAAGCCGCGCGATTTGCGGATTTGGCGGATGCCGGCGTCAATCGCGTGTCGTTGGGGCTGCAGGCGCTTGATGACGCTGCACTGCACTTTCTGGGTCGCGCTCACAATGTGACTGAAGGGCTGGCGGCACTCGCTGTCGCGCAGCGCAGCTTTGCGCGCGTCAACGTTGATCTGATTTACGCACGGCCTAGCCAGAACGCATCCGCTTGGGAACGCGAACTGCGGCGGGCATTAAGTTTCGGCACCGACCATCTTTCGTTCTATCAACTCACAATCGAGCCGGGCACACGCTTTGAAACCGAGGTGGCACAGGGACGGTTGACGCCGGTTGATCCTGATTTTGGTGCCGAGCTATTTGAGCTGACGCGTGCGGTCACGAGTTCGGGCGGACTGCCCGCTTATGAAGTCTCGAACCATGCGCGCGCGGGGCAAGCGAGCCGCCATAACCTAACCTATTGGCGCTATCGCGATTATCTTGGGATCGGCCCCGGCGCACATGGGCGGCGGTTGGCAACTGCAACTCAGCGGCATAAGAAGCCCGAGAATTGGCTTGGAGCGATAGCCCGCAATGGCCATGGATTGGTCGAGGAAACAGTGCTCCCACCCACGACAAGGGCAAGCGAGGCCTTGCTGATGGGCTTGCGGCTTGCCGAGGGGGTTAGTCTGACGGAGATCGAAGTACGTACAGGCATCGCAAAATCATCCTTAGTTGACGCGGCGGCAGTGAACCGGCTCGTCAACCTTGGCTTGCTAAGCTCCACACCCGAGCGGCTCAACGTCACTGAGCGCGGAATGCTTTTGCTCGATGGTATCCTTGCGGAAATCGTCGCGGTTTAGGCTTGGGTCATCGCTTCCAGAAAAAGTTCGTCCGGCCCGCAGCCTTGCGTCGTGTGAACATTTGCCAATACATCCACATGCCTGAGATTGCGAAAAAGATCAGCGTCAGCCCCGACAAGATGCTGATAAAGATTCCGATGGGCCCGAGCAGAACGCCCGAGTGCAGATCTTTGATCCAATGGTTCCACCGGCGCAGCGTTGATTGCGGTTGCTTCGGCTTTGGCGCGTCAGCAATTGCTGCCGTTGGCGGTGTTTGATCTGCGTCGTGATCGTTGCGATGTTTACGGCTGTCGCCCCCGTCACCGTTACGATCAGGAGCGGTCGGCGGCACCGCAGCAACATTCGCAGTCGCCCCGTCAGGTTTGTTTTTGGTGGCGATGAGGTCGAGCATTTGAATCGTCACACCCGTTCCGCCGATGATCAGCAAAAACGCGGCGAAACAAATTCCAATCCAACGATGCCATTGGCGCATATATAATCCCCCTTACGGTTCAAAGTCGCTTGCTAAGCCCGCTCTAAGAAACTTATGTGACGCGGCAAGGAGAAAGTCATGGAATTGAAGTGTTACGTCTATCCCGGTTGGGATCCACAGGTTCGGCCCGCCGCGCCGCGCCGCCAGTGGATGGATGATACGCCCGAATCGTATGCCTATCGCTGCTTGCCGCTCAGCATTGCCAATAGCCATGGTTGGGAATTGCTTTGCCCTGCCAGTTTCGAGTGCAATTGGAATGGCGGCCCCGCTGTCAATGATGTATTTGTGCGCGGCGCGCCCGATACACCGGCGCATGAGCTGCCCGTTCCCTTTTTCGGTGCTGGGACGATCACTTTTCACATCTATGGCATTTTCCGGACATCGCCGGGCTATTCGCTCTGGGCGAGTGGGCCACCAAACAGCGCCAAGGATGGCATTGCGCCGCTATCTGGAGTGATCGAGACCGATTGGTCGCCCTATACTTTCACGATGAACTGGCAGCTCACGCGCCCCAATCAAATTGTGAAATTCGAGAAGGGTGAGCCGATCTGCTTCATTTTCCCGATTGAGCGCGCGGCCATCGAGCAAGTGAAACCCGAGTTTGTATCGATCGAGGATGATCCGCAGCTCAAGGCCGATTTCGAGGCTTGGGTCGCATCTCGCAATAAGTTTCTCGCGGATATGAAAGAGGCACCGCCGAGCGAGCCAACCAAGCAGTGGCAGAAGCGCTATTTTCGTGGTCTCAAGCCCACATCAGAGTGTCCGGTTGAAAACCACCAATCAAAGCTTCGGGTGCACGGCTTTGCCAATGAGCATCTGACCAAACCGAATGGTTGATTAGCCGCGCGCAGCTGCTGCCATTGCCGCATTGCGATCTGCGCTCGCCTTGAGTGTGGCGAAGATCAGTCGTTGGAGGGCAGCTTCGGCGTCGAGCACATTCAACCCCTCGCGGGTCGAACCACCGGGGCTGGCGACCCGATCCGCTATTTGGGTGGGCGTTTCGTCGGACACCTCGGCTAACTGTGCGGTGCCGCTGACGGTTGCCTTTGCCAGCCGCATCGCCTGATCTGAAGGTAAACCGAGCGTCGCTCCAGCGTCGGCGAGCGCATCGATAAAGCGGAGCACGAAACCAGGGCCGCAGCCCGAAAGCGCGGTGACGGCGTCAAATAAGCCCTCGCGCGCGATCCACTCAACTGGGCCTAGTGGCCGCATTAAGTCAGCCGCGACTGAGCGGGAGTTCTCGTCTTCGCTCTCGGTAAACAGCGCGGTGATGCCTTTGCCGATACACGCTGGCATGTTGGGCATGACCCGTACGAGATGGCGCGGGGTAGAGAAGCGCGCGCGTAAGGTCGCAGTTTCAACACCTGCAAGAATTGACAGCAGCAATGTGTTTGGCCCCAGTGAGGGCGCAAGCATGGGTGCCACATTATCGAGCGCCTGCGGCTTTACGCCAAGCAGCACAATGTCAGGCGCATCCGCTTCGGTCGGCGGTTTAGGCAGTACGCTTACACCATCGGGCAACGCAGGCAGCGCCGAATCGATGACGGTCAGCAATTTGGGAGCAATATCTTCCGCCAGCCACCCACGCAGCATGGCGCTACCCATGTTGCCGCAACCCACCAACCAGATCGTCGCATTCAGGCCGGAGAGACTAGGCCTCACCGTGGGTTTCCACCATGGCTGCCGTTATCGCGTCCTGTGGCGACTTGCCGCCCCAAAGAACGAACTGAAAAACCGGATAAAAGCGGTCAAGTTCACCGACAGCAGCTTCAACCAGTGTTTCGGCTTGATCAAGGCTCAGGGTCGCTTCATCGCCATTTTCGAGCAACAACGCGTGACGAAAGACAATGGTGCCATCGGCTGACCACATTTCAAAATGGCCGATCCATAGTTGCTCATTGATGAGACCAATTGCCTCATAAAGTGCTGGCTTTTTCCCATCGATCGCTTTGACATCGGGAAAGGCAAGAAATTGCAGGACCCGATCATCGTCACGCCAAACGCCTCGTAGCTCATACTGACCCCAGGCGCCCTGCGTGGCGGCGACAATTTCATCATCGCCGACGCGCTCATTGGTCCAGCCTTGTGCTTCATACCAAGCCTCGAGCATGTCGATTGGTGCAGCGGGCTCGTGGCTCATATCAATACTTTCAAATGCCAACGCGCTCAGCCCCCTTTGCCGCCGCTCGTCCCAGCGGCGGGTGCATTGAGCGTTTCGCCAGCGATCTGAGCCTTGAGCGCCTCAACTTCATCACGCGCCGCGACAGCCATCGCCTTGACGGCTTCGAATTCTTCGCGGCTAACAAAATCCATGCCACCGATCCACTCACGGAATCGTTCGCGGGCGGAACCCTCAGCTTCACGCGTCATACCAGCCAGCGTGCCAGCCGCGCTATTCACGAATTTAGTAAAGTCTTCGAACAGTTTGTTTTCGGATTGCATCGCGATTCTCCTAATGTCTATCCGTTAATATGGGCGGTTCCAGCCACCGTGCCAAGATGGGCTGCGTTCGGATTGAGGTGATCAATTTGATAGGCCAGCGCGAGCGCGATGCACAGCCACGCAAGGTAGGGCACCATGAGCCATGCCGCGTTGCGACGAATTGGCGCAAAGGCAAAAGTTGTGGCAACGGCGGCAACTAAAATGATTGCGAGCAAAAATACCGCAAAATGCGCCTGATGCGCACCAAAAAAGAGCGGCGACCATAGCAGATTAAGGACAAATTGTGCGGTGAAGATGCCAAGTGCAAGGGCTCTGCCGCGCGCACCGCGCGCATCCAGAATGGCAGCCACAGCTAACCCCATCAGCGCATAAAGGATCGTCCAAATTACACCGAAGGCCCATCCGGGCGGCATAATGTCAGGCTTGGTGAGTTGGGCGTACCAATGATTGGCGAGCCCCGAATTCGAAAGGACGCCCGACAGGCCGCCTAAAAGAACGAACAGCGGTACGGTCACAATAGCCCAGCGCGCGAACGACATCCGCAATTGCATTTTTGAAGCAATTTCACTCATCAGGGTGATCTAGCGCATCGTCACCCGGTTTGTGAGTCAAATTTCGCGGACGTCGGCGGATTCTATTTGCTGAACTGCGCCGCAATCGAGCAGGATGCTGGGCCGATAACGACAATAAACAACGTGGGCAAAATGAACAAAATCAATGGGATAGACATCAAGGCTGGGAGCCGCGCAGCCTTTTCTTCCGCGCGCATCATGCGGTCATGCCTAAATTCTGCCGACAGCACGCGCAACGCCGATGCCAGCGGCGTTCCATATTTTTCGGTTTGGATCATCGTCGTGACCACGCCCTTCAGCGCTTCGAGGTCGACTCGCTTGGCGAGATTCTCAAAGGCCTGACGCCGTTCGTTGAGGAAGCTGAGCTCTATGGCGGTCAATGCGAATTCGTCGCCAAGTTCGGGGTAGCCTTTGCCCAATTCCTTGGCGACGCGATTGAACGCAGTATCGACCGTCAAGCCGGCTTCGGCGCAGATGACCAGAAGATCCAGCGCGTCGGGAAGACCTTTACGGATTAGCGACGATCGCTTCGCCACAATGTTGTCGATCCACATATCCGGTGCCTTGTAGCTGCCGTACAGGGCAACGCCGGCAACCAATGCGCGCTTCCATTGCACCCAATCGGCGAGGCCATCGAGCCCGAATATCCATATGAATGTGCCACCGCCAATAACGATCGGCAGCACCATCCGCAGGAAGATGATTGTGTATGCTGTGTCTTTCGAGCGGATACCACCCTGCGCTAGTCGCGCTTGAGTGTCTTTCAGCTGCGTATCCTGCAGCACCTTCATCGATTGGAGGATCGATTTGAAACGGTCCGTCGTATCATTTTGCTGCACGAGCTTCGCCCGCCGCTTCGTCACCGGCGCGACGATACCGGCCTTGAGCTGCTCGCGGCGTTCGTTGAGCGCCTTCACACGCTTGACCATCGGGTCGCGCACGGTGGTCGCAGCATAAACGACCGTCATCATCGCGATAACGGCAACGGTGAAGAACAGGGTTGCGACGTAAAATACGTCAACGCCCATGAACATTGGATGCGCGGGATCTGGCATGGCCTAATGCGCTCCTATATCTCGAAGTTGATCATTTTGGCCATGATCCCGGCACCGGTGAGCAACATCATAATGGCAACGCCGCCGGCTAACATGAGCGGCGGCTTGTAGAAAAAGCCTTCAAGGTACGGCTTGTCTTCCATCCAAATGAGCGTGAAGACGAGGAATGGCAGCGAGCCAACGATGTAGGCTGAGGCCTTCGCCTCGGAGGACAATGCTTTGATCTTCAGTTTCATTTGTGCCCGTTTGCGCAGCACGTCCGAAAGGTTGGCAAGCGTCTCCGAGAGGTTGCCGCCCGTTTCGCGCTGAATGTTGAGTGTGATGCAGAAGAATTGAAACTCTGGTGTGCCTAAGCGATCCGCCATGTCCTGCAACGCAGCATCCATCGTGCGCCCGATTCGGATTTTATCGGTGACCATCCGAAACTCGGTGCCCACCGGGTCGCTAATCTCGGTCGAGACGACCCCGAGGGTCTCCGAAATGGGAAGACCTGAGCGTAGGCCCCGCACCATCAGGTCTATCGCATCGGGGAATCGCGCGTTGAAGGCTTTGAGCCGTGAACTGATGAGGTAGCCCACCGCGAAGTGGGGCAGAGCCAAGCCCATGAAAAGACCAATGACCAATGCCAGCGGGAAGGATGCCCCCTTTATGACCAACAAAAGTGTGACGCCGACGACAATGCCGCAAGAAGCCATCAAATATTGGCCCATCGTCCAAGATTTGCCGGTCATCGCAATCCGCTTACGTAATAATTCGGGCCGCGGGAGGAGGCGTGTCGCCAATGAGTCCATTTTTGTGTCGCGACTCATTTGAATGCGGCGCATCTGTGTTTCGATGATGCTGCTGCCAGAGTCGCTGTGCCGCCCGCGGATTGCGCTCAGCCGACGGGATTGTGACTTGTCGAGCGATGGATCAGAAAATGCGACGACCAAGAGGACGATCACGAAAGCCGCGCCGCCCAAGATGATCAAAAGAGGTATCAATGGCATTTTCTGTCGGAGTCCCTAGAACGAGTTGGGTTGCCCTTGGGCAAATCTTACTTGGCTTTTTCCTTCTGCTTCGCTGCACCACCTAACCCACCAAGCTTGCTAAAGAGTGAAGTGCTCTTTTGCGTGCTATTCTCAACTGCATCTGGTGTCTCGACTTGAGCGAGGAGACGTTTTGCAATCTCGCCGATGGCCATGGACACTTTGCTGCCGCGCGCTGCCTCTACCACCGGTTTCCCAAGTTTGGCCGCCTGCTGCATGATCTTCACATCCAGTGGCATGATAAAATCAATCGGACGCTCAATTGAGGTCTCAAAGTCCTTTCGACCAAGTTCTGAGCCTGTTTTGGTGTCGACATTGTTGGCAACCACATAGACCGTTGTTTGCGGCGCATTTGTTTTAAGCCACGACAGGATCCGAATCATGTCGCGCGCCGAGGCGAGCGTCAGTTCGCAAACGATCAACGCAACTTGCACGTCGACAATTAAATGAGGATGTTGAATGATCATTGCGCGGGGCAGATCGATAATGGTGCACTCGAAAGAGCTGCGCATTTCTTCCTGCAACTGGTAGAAGGCGCTGCCATCAGTCAAGATCGGCTGACTGATCGGGGCTTCAGCGGAAAGCACCGAAAGACGATCACTGGCTTTGACCATCGCCCGTTCGATAAACAGCCCGTCGATACGGCTTGGGTTATCAATTGCGTCGGTCAGTCCGCGGCCCGGCTCAATGTCGAGCAGCAGTGCACCAGTGCCAAAATGAATGTCGAGGTCAAGCAGCGCTGTCGTGCGTTCGTGCGTGGTCCCCAACATCCAGGCGAGCGACGTTGCCAAAGTTGAGGCACCGCATCCACCGCGGGCACCAATCACGGCAGCCATGAGGTGCGGACGCTCGGTGGTCGATTCGACGTTCTTCGGGGCGTTAAAGACAGCCTGTGCATGAGCGAATGCATCGCGCAGATGATCCGCGCTGCATGGCTTGAGCATATAATCATGGATGCCGCTTGCGATGAGGTCGCGATATAACCGAACATCATTCACATGCCCGATCGCAATAACAACGGTGCCTGGCTCGCACACCTCCGCCAGCGCATTAATATCGTTTAACGGATCTCCAACCTCTGAGAGGTCGACGAAGAGGATTTGCGGACTCGCAGAAACCGAAAGTGACTGCACCGCATTACGTAATCCACCCTTGTGGATCTTATCTGGCGACCAACCAAAATCGGGAATGACCGCCCGCAGAATATCGCTGGTCGCTTCGTCGCACACATAAGCGGCGTAGGGATCGCGAAGTGCGAGTGAGGCTTTTGACGGAGACCATGGAGCGTTCATAACTTATTTCCCTGTGTCTTCTGTTTTAACTTGCCCAGCCTGTTGACTGACCTTCTCGTAGTACGTGCCGATGGCGGTCGTATTGACTTGGTTGACTGTGTGGTCGTTTGAGTCGCGTCCTTGCACCAGGTCCTCGGGGTTCGCGATCATCGCAGCCAAGCTAGAATTCACAGCACATCCGAAATTTGGTGCTGTGGTAGCATTGAACTTCGCGAGCACGCTCTCATGAAAATCTGGGCAGTTTGGTACCGAGGCAGTTGTGCGGCTCATCACGACGCGCACCGAGCCTGGTGCAATCGCGCCCTGGGTCAGTGGTGCATGGGCATCAACGGCCAATCCGCGTGCCGCTGCTACACTCGCGATCTGATTAGCCGCGACGCTCACGTTGCCGGCGCCACCGGTATCGATTGCGACTTTATCGCCATAGCGAAGGTGCAGCGAATCAAACCAACCTTTGAGGCGTGCGGCTTCTCCCGGGGCAAGTCGGTCGCCCGAGGTTGCGACATCGAAAATATAGTCGGTGCGTTGCACGACGGGCTGATGCACTGAGTCGAGTCCGCGATTTTGTGGCCGCTCATTTCCACACGCCGAGAGCATGAGGGTGAGGATCAGGGCGGTTGAAGTGGCAACTGCACGCATCGGGGTCTTCTCCTTTAAGGCGGACATCATGAGCCAAATCCTGGGCCGGCAGCATCGTCTGCATGCTTGGTGGCCTTGGGTTGTGCTGCTGGCTGAGGCATCGGGACCGGTTGCACTATTCCGACTTGTGCGGGCACCGGAGGACTTTGATCTGGGGCAGCCGGTTTCGGTGCTGGCTGCAAGGCGTCCAGCGCGCCAACCGACGGTGTCACGCGCGTTGCCGCAGGAGCCATGGTTGGTTTGGGACGATCACCACCCGATTTTCCGTCACCATTCTTACCGAGCAGGACCCGCTGCAGATCGGTCGCAGATTTTGTACCATCGGTCGGCATGACGATCTGGTTCGCGTTCACTGGCTTCACGAGATACGGCGTCACCACGATCATCAGCTCGGTTTCGCCGCGTTGAAATTGGTTCGAACGGAACAAGGCGCCGAGCACTGGGACGTCAGCAACACCCGGAGCTTTTGTGGTTGTGTTTTTGTCGTCATTTTGTAGCAAGCCGCTGATGACCATGCTTTGGCCAGAGCCCATTTCGACGGTCGTTTCGGAGCGACGTACCTTCAGCGCAGGGATCGAGAAGCCGCTGAGCGAAATCGCGTTCGCATAGTCGAGTTCCGAAACCTCTGGGCGAACCCGCATCGAGATGCGGCCATCTGCAAGGACGATCGGCGTGAACGACAGGCTGACGCCGTACGACTTATATTCGATGGACAGAGTCGTCCCCGTCGTGCTCGGTGTCGCGATCGTGATTGGGATTTCGCCGCCCGCGAGGAAACTTGCGGTTTCGCCGGAGAGCGCTGTCAGATTCGGTTGGGCAAGCGTTTTGGCAAGCCCGTCGGTTTCCGCCAGATCAAGCGCTGACAGCACATCAAGACCGAGGAAATGCCCCCCAATGCCAAGCGCGGTGGTACCGACGCCCTGCGTAAGGCCACTCAAGTTATACGTTGTGCCTGGGTTGACCGGATTGAGTGGAACGCTTGGATTAGCGGGATTATAAGGCAGCGACGCCAAGGTGCCGGCAGGATAACCAAACTGCGTTGAGAAATCGCGGGTCGGGTATTTTGACAAATCGGTTGGCGATATCGTGCCGAGGTTGCGACCGGACGCGACGCCAAACACCGTGCTGCCGCTTTTGGCGGCAGTTGTGAGGTTAGCTCCGATGTTCTTGGACACGGTGCGGCTTACCTCCGAAATCCGCACCTGCAGATTAACCTGCTGCGGCGTAGCGGTTTTGATGTGGTTGAGCACCAGCACTTTCTTGATTTTCGAGCCAGGCTCATTGCCCACATATCCGTTGACCAGCATTTCGGCCTGTGCTGAATCCTCGGGGCTCAGCACGGTTCCTGTCAGCATGATCATCCCGCTGATTTTGGTGGCCGTTATTTGAGCATCTGGCATCGCGACGCGAAGCATTTCATCGACAGTGTCAAGATATTGCTCAACGCGCACGTTCGACGAATAGATGATCCGTCCAGCGCTGTTTGTTGCATATACCGAAGACTCGCCACGGGTTTTACCGAAAACATAAATCTGCGACATCGAGCGCACATTGACGTCGGCTACTTGTGGGTTCGAGGTAAAGACGTCGCTGATGGGCTCGCCCAGATTGATCAGCTCGCCATGGCCAATCGCAAGCGCGAGATCCCCACTCGGCGTAACGGCGGTGTTACCTGGCAGTCGTGACTGATGAACCGTCACCGCCGGCTTGCGGGTTGTCGCAAGCGCCTTCGCCTTCGGGTGCCATTTTGCCCCCCCGCTGGTGCCGACAGCCAGCGCGACAATCGCAACCGCCATCGTGCAACTGATTTGAATACGTGCTGACAACATCTTAGTGACCCCCACTATTTTGTGCGCCCGGGCTCGATGCCGCGCCGGCGAATAACTTCGAGAAGCCGTCCCTAATTTCATCTTGTGCGTTCAGTTGGCCGTGCCCGCTGCCCAGTTGGACGTCGGTCACGGTGTTGCCGCGGGCAACATGAACGACCGGCAAAGCGCGCGCACTATCGACATGCAATGGCTCAACACCGGGCGCTGTCGCGGGCGCGTTGCCGCCCGACTGAAGTGGGTGGGCCTTCGGCTGTGTCGGGTTTGGATCGTTCTCGCTCGGCGGAATTTTTTCCACTGGCACAGACTTGCGCTGGAAGCGCGAAACATCACCGCCGGTCACAAAGCTCACCTGATTGTCGATAGGGCGCGAAGCGAATTCGGTGATGATACGGCGCTCACCAGCGGGATCGTCCTTCGGCAAGCGAACATCCCCCGTCGCAATCGCGCGTTCAAGGTCGGCCTGATTGTCTGCAATTCGCGGTGTGGATTCGACCGTGACATTGGTGAACGGTACAATTGTCCGCCCCCCTTTATCATCAATCGCTTGTGTCGAATGCTGATCGGTAGCGAGCACGCGCAAATTGCGGACGATTGTCTCAGATGTTTTGAGAGGGGAACCTGCACCTCCCGAGATCGACTGGGTCAATACAAGGTCAACACGATCACCGGGGAATACGAAGCCTGCAACGCCCTGCGAACCGTTTACGCCTGCAACGGGAAATGTCACCGCACGCATGCCAGGTCCGAGCGCCGCTGCGAGAAAGCCCCGGTCACCCGGCGATACAAGTGAACCCGCGGTGATGGGCTGACCTACGGCGATTGTGTTCCGCACAACGGTGCCAGAGAGCTTCGCCATATCGAACTTACCCTTAAGGTAGTAAGCATTGTCGACCAGTGTCTTGGGCCAAGGCTGAAAGCGGAAGCTCGTCGGATCAATGATTGTTCCGACTGGCAAGGGTTTGGTCGCGATCAAGATTTCCGGGCCATTGTCTTGGCGCGGCATAATGGCCGCCACGACCTTGGGCGCAGAGTTTCCACGAAACAATGTCATCGCCATAAAGCCTGAGCCTAGTGCGACGATCGCCGCTCCAGCGAGTAAGGCAGCTTTTTTCGGGTCCATGATACGGAACGCTCCTCGACGGGTAAATTAACGCAAACCGACTATTCAACTAAAATGGTTAAAATAGTGTTCACAGATTACAATCAGTGCAGCGAAGGCAATCGCGATCCCGTATGGTATCTCGGGGTTGCCCTCCAATTTGCGCACGCGGTGGTAAATCAACATCGCGATTGTCAAAACGCCCCCAGCGAGTGACATGAGGAATAAGAGCGTGAACATCACCTTCCAGTTGAACCAGAGCGCCAGCGCACCCAATAATTTCACGTCGCCGCCACCCATCATGCCGATGGCCTGAAAGATCAGAAAGAAGGTGGTGACGCCAAGGCTTAGGCCGATCTGCCAAGCCACATCGGGCCACAGATGAAAACCATGATTCCACCAGCTGATCGGGGCGAGCACAGCGATTGTAATGTTAAGCCAATGGGGGATGATCCGTTCGCGCCAATCGGTAACGCAGCTTATCAGCAACAGGCTGACCAAAATCGCATCGAGGACGGTTGAGAGGAAAGTCTGGCTCATGTAGCATGGTCATAACGCTCACAGCTTATCAAAAAGTAACCAAGACCATGATTTTTGACTTTGCGATTATCGGCGCAGGAATTGCCGGTGCCAGCCTCGCCGCAGAACTCAGTCCGCACGCCAAGGTGCTGCTGCTCGAAATGGAGCATAACCCCGGCTGGCACGCGACGGGACGCTCGGCCGCCTTCTGGTCGGAGACGTATGGCGGCCCCGCTGTTACGCCACTCAACACGGCTTCGGGCCCTTGGCTTAAAGATCATGGCTTTCTCTCGGGGCATGGCGAACTCCATATCGGCCGCGCCGAAGACGCCTCTGCGATTGACGCCTTCCTCGCGCGCTATGCGGGCAAGGTGGAGCTGCACCGCGAAGACCCCACAGCGCATATCCCCGGCCTCAAGCCAGAATGGACGCTCGCGATTTCCGAGCCGACCTGCGCCGACATTGATGTCGCGGGTGTGCATGGCCATTATCTCGGCCTCGCCCGCAAGAACGGCGTCACGATGGTGACCAAGGCCGAACTCGACACCGCGACGCTCGGCCCAAATGGCTGGTCGTTGAGCGCCGGCGGCGTCACTTATCACGCCAAGGTCATCGCCAATGCTGCCGGAGCCTGGGCTGACCCGGTGGCGGAGCGCTGCGGCGTCAAGCCGCTCGGCGTCACCCCCTATCGCCGCTCGATGGTGCAACTGCGGATGCGCGAGCCGCTCCCGCCCAACATGCCCGTCGTGTTCGATATCAACAACAACTTCTACTTCAAGTCAGAGGGCGGTGACCGCATCTGGCTTTCGCCGCACGACGAGATCGAGAGCCCACCCTGCGATGCCGCGCCCGAGGAGCTTGATATTGCCATCGCCATCGACCGCTTCGAGCATGTCGTTGACTGGAAGATCGCCGCGCTTGAGCGTCGTTGGGCAGGTTTACGCAGTTTCGCGCCCGATCGGCTGCCCATCTATGGCTCCGATGTCCGCCAGCCCGCCTTTTTCTGGTTCGCGGGGCAGGGTGGCTTCGGCATTCAGACGGCACCTGCTGCCGCAAAGCTTGGCGCATCGGTTGCATTGGGCATGGCACCCGATCCGCTGGTGGCGGGCATTGATCCGCAGGTGTTCGCTCCCTCGAGGTTTGGGTAGGCGCGCGGCATCCAGCCGTACTACACAGCGTTTTTGACCCCTCGCTGCTCACTTCGTCGTGCTAGGATACCGCTTGGTCAATGGAATTGCGATGTTTCGCCGCGGAAAACGGCAGATTTCCAGCTAAAGTGACACAAGTGACACGATAGCGCGAATTATTACGGTTCAGCCGCGCTGCAACGGTGTGTGCCTGATGCGTCGAGATGGACTGCCCGATCATAGGCGGCATGCTAGCTGTTTGGGTCGATGTAGGACAGCGTGATTTGGCTCCATCGGCTACCCCCGAGTTGAAGACCGTATCTCGGTGCCACAGCTGGAAAGCGCGGTTTCCAAATGCCTACGTTATTCGCGCCTCAAAGTCGCGGCGGAACATCTTTAATTCATCGAGATCGATGTCGGACACCGCCCAACATTCGAGGCCGTGATGCGACCAGCGCACGATGCTATAGCCATTGCGCCGTGTCGCGACGTTGCCGGGCGATGCCATATCGTGCGCGGGTCGCACGAATACGTTGATGCTGTGCGCGCGGCGGTGATAGACGAGTGCGGGCACGACCTTGCCATCCAGATAATCGAGCCGCCCTCCGGCGAGCGGGAAGCCCTGATCGGCGAGATCGACCACCGGTGGCGCAAAGTCGATCTTGCCATTGAACCAGGGTTTGACAACGTGGCGATCCGAGGTCGCGACATCGATGAGATGATTGGCCAGCAGCGAGCGCACATGGTCATCAATCACCTGATCTTCCAAATGTGTTGCAGAAAGTTGCGGCATCATCACCAGCAGCAACAGGCTGGCGGCGAGCGCGGTGAGACCGCCACCCGCAACCCAAGGAGCAAGGCGACGTTGCGGCTTCGGCGTTGGCATGATGGCCTCAGTCAAGCCCATCACAATTTTATCGTGCAAGCTTGGCGGCGCGGTGTAGCGCACGTTAGGCGTCATCAGATCGCGGAGTTGCTCCAATCGGCGCAGTTCAGCAGCGCAGCCTGCGCAGGTTTTGAGATGCGCCTCGATAGCGACACTGTTGACCGCATCGAGTTCGCTGTCGATCAGCGCGTGGAGGAGCATCGCTTTGTCTGCGCATCCGGTCATGATTGCGCCTTTCTTTGAATTTCTGCGTCGGGCAACAATAAGACGCTCAGCATTTCGCGCGCGCGGGCCAAACGTGACATGACGGTACCAATGGGGACCGCCGTGATGACCGCATTTTCTTTATACGAGAGATCTTCAAGCTCGCGCAAGACGAGCGTCTCGCGGAACGGCTCCGGTAGCCCCGCGATGGTCTGGCGCAGCATCGCAGTCTCGTTCGCTTGCAACAGCAGCGATTCTGGTGTGTCGGGATCGGGGGTCAAATCTTCGCTCTCGGATGTCTGGGTGCCCTCCCGATGTGCTCTCACCCAGTCGAGAAATACGTGCTTCACGATCGCGAGCAGCCAAGCCTTTGCGCCTTCACCGCGCCAGCCGCCAAAACTCCGGAACGCGCTCAGGAATGCCTCTTGCACGATATCTTCGGCCGCGACCGGATCGCGCGCAAGGTAACGTGCGAAATTATAGGCGGCATCCATGTGCGGCAACATCGTTTGCCGGAAGCGCGCCGTTGCATCGCCATCGACACGCGACGTCGGCCTACGTGCGCTGAACGCCATATAGGGTCGAAAAAATCCTGCGCCGCGTGTCACTGGCTTATCCTCGTGCGTTCTGCCTACTTCTGGGTGGCGAGATAGGCAATGATGTCGGCGCGCTGCTTGGGGTTCGACACCGAGAAGAACATCTTCGCGCCCGGCACCAGCTTTTGCGGGTTGGTGAGCCAACCGTTGAGCTTCTCGGGTGTCCACACAATACCCGAATTCTTGAGCGCTGCCGAATAGGCGTAGCCGGGGATGATCCCCGCTTTACGCCCCACGACACCGCGATGCTTGGGGCCAATGTCGTTCTCGTCAATCGAATGGCAGCCCATACAGGCTTGATACAGGGTCTTGCCTGCCACCGGATCGCCTTTGGGCAGGACTTGGGCATGGGCGCGCCGTGCCAATGCTGGGGTGAGCAGCAGGCATACAAGGGCCGTTCCCGCAAGCGCGGGCTTCATAATTTTCAGCATGTCAAATTCCTTATGCGGCGAGTGGCGTGTCGGTGATCGCAATCGGGGCAACGCTCGTTGTGACTTCGAGCGTCGAAATCCCGATATACGAGCGCAATTGCTCGCTCGGCACGACGAGCGGGCCCGGCCCTGGCCCCACACCCGGTGCGGGCTGTGGGTATGCGGTCGAGCGCGCCGAGTGGAACATCATATGCCCTTCAACCTTGCGCTGGATCTGGTGGATATGACCGTTCAATGCCGTCACCGACGCAAAGCGCTTGAGCAACGCCAGCGCTTGCGGCCCGTCTGCCGTGCCCCAGCCCCATTCGGTGAACAGCGGCCAGAGCGGAAAATGCGAGAGCAGAACAATCGGTGTGGAGGAGGACAGATGCGCCACATCATCCTTCAGCCACGCCAATTGTTCTGCCCCGAGCGACCCCATGCCTTTATTGGCGAGG
>Ga0208381_1000213_pt1 | contig 22994 bp, 15 predicted proteins | sample CryBogCBE13Jul09_FD_184572 | JGI IMG/M metagenome (GOLD analysis project Ga0208381, IMG submission 184572) | Freshwater microbial communities from Crystal Bog, Wisconsin, USA - CBE13Jul09 (SPAdes) (version 2) | ecosystem: Environmental > Aquatic > Freshwater > Lake | place: Crystal Bog...
GGGCGCGGCGGGGCTGACCTCCTCCTCGGTCGAAATGGCATCCAAGGGTGGCGTCGGCATCGAGCTGGATATGAACGCCGTGCCGCAGCGTGAAGAGGGTATGACACCGTATGAGATGATGCTGTCGGAGAGCCAAGAGCGGATGCTCATGGTGCTCAAGCCGGGGCGCGAGGATTTCGCTGAAGCGATCTTCAAGAAATGGGAACTCGATTTTGCGGTGATCGGCACCGTGACGGATACGGGGCGCATGGTGCTCAAGCATCATGGTGAAACGGTGTGCGACATTCCGCTCGGCCCGCTCGCCGATGATGCACCGAAATATGATCGCCCGGCGATGTCGAAGGCGGATTATAAGGTCTGGGCGCAGGTGAAGCCGCTCGGCGACATTCCCGAATCCACAGACATTGCCGCCGATCTGCTCAAGCTGATGGCCTCGCCCGACATCGCCTCGCGGCGGTGGATTTGGGAGCAATATGATCACATGGTCGGCGCCGATACGGTGCAGCGCCCCGGAGGCGATGCGGCGGTGGTGCGCGTGCATGGCACGGACAAAGGCATTGCGATCAGCACCGATTGCACGCCGCGCTATTGCTATGCCGATCCGTATGAGGGCGGCAAACAGGCGATTGCGGAATGCTACCGCAACCTGAGCGCAGTGGGCGCGACGCCGCTCGCCGTGACCAATTGCCTCAATTTCGGCAACCCGCAGCGGCCCGAGATTATGGCGCAATTTGTGGGGTGTATCGAAGGCATGGCCGATGCCTGCCGCGCTCTGGACTTCCCCATCGTGTCGGGCAATGTTAGCCTGTATAATGAGAGCAAGGCGACGGGGGGTGGCTCGGCCATTCTCCCCACGCCCGCGATTGGCGGGATCGGGCTGTTGGCCGATTGGCGGAAGAGTATGACGATTGGGTTTAAGGCTGCCAATCAGGATATACTGCTCATTGGGGGGGACACGGGACATCTAGGTCAGTCGCTCTGGCTTCGCGAAATACTGGGGCGCGAGGATGGACCACCGCCCTCGGTTGACTTGTTGGCAGAGCGTGAAGCCGGAGAGTTTGTGCGCAGACTCATTGCTGAAGGCATCGTCACCGCTGTGCATGACGTTGCAGACGGCGGTGTGCTGGTGGCACTCGTTGAAATGGCACTCGCGGGAAATATTGGCGCATATTACGATCAAATGAATATCGATGATGCTTTCGGTGAGGATCAGGGACGATATATCGTTACGGTTCCCGCGGGCGTTACAATTCAGGGCGCAATCGGAATTGGGCGGACGAACGATCAAAGCACTATCGCGGGATTTGACCTCGCCACCCTCCGCGCCGCGCATGAGGGCTTCTTCCCCAAGCTGATGGGCGACGCCTAGCCGCGATTCCACGCTTCCGCCCGCGTGGCACGCTCGGGCGCAACGCCCATCTCTCGAAACCGGAACACGCGGGTATGAATAAGCGCCTGCACGCCACGCAGCCGGTTGCCAAGGCCGCGCAATCGCGGCGAAGTGAACAGTCGCACACTGTCTGGCAGCCATGACAGCAGTATCACCCAGCGCCGCGCCTCCCATTTAAGCGCCGCGACTGCGCCCTGCCCCCGCACCGCCTGATCATGCGCGATATGTCTGCGCCATTTTGATTCAATCTCGATGTAATCGCGGCGCGCACCCGATGATCACGCCCGCCGCGACGATCATTCATCTCGGCGGGGCGTCCGAAACATCGCAGATCGAGAAGGTGATAAAAATTCATCGTGGGCGGATCACCTTGATCCGCAAACATTGGCCGCCTGTGAAATTGTCCATCGGCCTTGCGCTGTATTGGCTATGGGCGCTGCTGCGCATGATCGCGGCCTATGCGCTGAGCGGGCCGCGTGATGGCGTTGGTCAATCGATCAAAAAGTGGCGAACAATCTGGCATCAGCGACATGTCTGGCTGGCGGGCTATTAGCCCATAAAAGAAAACCGGCGACGATCAGTTAGATCGCCGCCGGTCAGAAGAATAATCGAATTTTTGAAATTAGAAGTCGAAACGAACACCAAGGCGGATCGCATACAGTGAGAACTTCGGCAATGCGGTCGCCTTCGAGTTAATGTTTGCCGTCGAGTAAGTGTAGCCACCGCAAGCCGTCGAGTTCGTCGCAGCTGCCGAGATAGCCGTCGGCGTTGCGCCACCCGTGTTACACGTCACACGAACCACCGACTGATCACCAAACGACTGGAACGTACCCCATTGGCTGTTGAGCAGGTTGAGGAAGTTCTCAATGTCAAACAGCGCCGTGAAGTGGCTGTGGTGGAAGAATGGAACCTGCTGCGAGAAGTGCAGATCGACCTTCTGGTAGGACGGGCCGGTTTCCGAGTTTTTCGGGATAATCGTACCGGCATATTTTGCCAGATTGCGTGCGTTCACCAAGTTCTGGATCGCCGTGAGCGTGCCCTGATCAGCGAATGTGACGATACCATAGGTCAACCCGTTGTTGGTCGGCGTCAGGTTGAAATTTGGCACGTAGAACAGGAACTCACCGTTATTTTGCGCCGTTCCAAAGATTGGCACGCGGTTGGATGAGCTGGTCGAGTTATTCGCGAAGTCGGTGAACGTCAGCGAATAAGGGTTACCCGACCGCAACTCGGCGTTGATCCCCAAGCGGGTTTCATTGTCACCAAAGAACTTATGGTGGAAATCGAACCCGAAGCGCGCCTGGTTGGTAACTTCGAAGAACGAACGGCCATAAGCACCGCCCGAGTTTGGATCATTCGTTGCGATGCCGCCATAGGCGCTACCGACGGTCGAGCTCGCGAGAATACCCGCAACGTCCTTCACATTCTGGTGCGTGTAGCTTGCGCTCAATGTCACACCAAAATCAAAGTCCTTCTGAACGCCAATCGCATAAACGCGCGACTGACCTTTGGTCGTGTTGGTCAGCTGGATGTCGTAGTTGTTGCCGACCGCGTTGCTGTAACGTGGGCGACCGTCTGGTGCATACTGCGTCACACCACCGATGACCAACGGTGCAGCGCGCAGATCGACCCAGCGAGGTGCTTCCTGCGTATCCGAGAAGAGCACGTCCGCACGGAACGTCCATCCTGCACCAAGACCATAGCGGCTCAGATCAGGATTTGCGGTCACCGAAAGGTTATATTTCCACTGCGCCGGAAGCTTGAAGCGCGGATCAAGCGAGTTCGTCAGAGCACTCGAGAGTGATGACAGGTTGGTGGCGATGTAGTTCTGGAGCGCCGCGTTCTGCGTCACACCATTCACATTCTTCAACGCGGCGCAGACCGCAGCGCCCGGATCGAAGTTCTTGATCGAGTTCGCCGCATCGATACAACCATCGGCATTCAGCGTCGACCGCTGAAGATCGGCGTTGTTCAGGATCGCACCCGTCGTGTTGATCGGCGCACCCGAGTTCGAATAGTTGTTCGACACGAACACGTCCGAGAAACCACCCGAGAACAGGCCAATACCGCCGAGCAATTTCACATGGTTGACCGGCTGCCAATTGAACCCAAAGCGCGGCTGGAACTTGTCACGGCCATCGAGCGTGGCGTTGTTCGAATAGCCGTAACGGGCCACGAAGTAGGGGTTGGTCGCAATCGAGTTATCCGCAGTGTAACGGTCATAGCGCCAACCAAGGTCGATCGTCAGGTTCGGCTGCGCTTTCCACGTGTCTTGCATACCAATCGTGTTGATCGAATAGGCCCAATCAACATAACCGTCGGTCTTTGTGCCCGTTGTCGAGTTTCCGTATTTCAACTCGGATGCGGTCTGGTTCTGATAATCCGCAATCGAGTCAAAATAATACAGGCCTTGCGGGCCGGCACCGCCTGGATACACGAACAGGTTGTAGAGCTTCGAGTTAAAGTGATCGACCTCTGCCTTGAAGTTGTGGTTGCTCACCGTGTAATTGGCATTGGCCTGCAACGTCAGCGCGTGGCTGTTGAACAGGTTTGCCTGACGCGGTGCATCCGGACCAAAGTCGACCGTCGGTGACCCCGTCGAGCACGATGTTACCGAGTTGACCGAAGTCGGGTCGGTACAAATCTGGAAGGCCGCGAAGTTCGTGCCATCATATGAGTCCTGACCGCGGCGATAGTAGCGATAGCTTGCACGCAATTCGGTCGAGAAGCGGCTGCTCCATTTCGAGTTCAACTGCACCGATTCAGCATCCGTGTGCTCGGTCAACTGATAGTCATATGACTGGAAGTTGAGGTTTGGCGACTGAACCGAGGCACTACCCCCCACATATTGCGGCAATGTGTTGACGTGGTGGATGTAGGTGGCCGACAGGCGCTGGCCGGTCATAATGTTCCAGTCGACCTTGGCCGAGTATTTCTCGTCGTTTTCCGCGATCGAGACCGGGATCGTGCCGATGTTGAAGTTGTTGCTCGTTGGCGCATATTGGCTGGTGTAAATCGACGAGATCGTGTTGATGCCGGCGAGCGTGAAGGCGCCATTGCTGTACCCATAAGGTGTCGTGGTGCCCGGTAGCGTCGAGCCAGCCGCGATCGGGGTGTCTGCATTGTTCAGGTTGGGGACAATGTTCGGTGCGCCCGTCCCGGAGATGCCGTAGGGGTTCGGCGTACCTTCGCTCAGCTTTTCATACGCCAACGCGAAGAACAGTTTGCCAGGGACGATTGGGCCCGAGATGCTGCCGCCATAGTTCTTGAAGTTCTGGATCAGCGTGTTGGAAACAGCATATTTATTGCCAATAATGTCCAACACCTGTGCGGTTGTTTTGCCAGTCAGGCTTGGGCCACCCCAATCACCAAAGGCGCTGAAGTGTAGGTGGTTCGTACCCGATTTGAGCACCACGTTCACCGCGCCGCCCTGGAAGTTACCTTCAGAGATATCAAACGGCGCCGCTTTCACGGTCAACTGGTCGATGGCCTCAATCGAGACGATACCGCGCGTTGAAGGCAGACCGCCATAGTTCAGGCCGAAGCTATCCTGCAGCTGCACACCGTCGATCGAAAAGCGCTGCGTACGGACAACACCGCCCGCGATGCTGACGCCGCCGGTCGAAGGGTTGAAGCTCGAGAGCAGGTCGCGGCGCACAATGTCGCGCACGTCGCGGCGTGCTGAGACCACGCCTGCGATGTCCGAGCGCTTGAAGCTCGATTCAGACCCTGCGCTCAACTCGGCACCGCCCTTCACCTTCGATGCGGTGACGACAATGTCTTTTTGCTGGAATTGGATGGGGAGATTGAACGAATCACCGATTGTTAGCGAGATACCGTCGACGCGCTCGGTCGGAAGACCCGATGATTCTGCCGATACCGTGTACGGGCCACCAACGCGCAGACCGCGCAGCGTGTAGAAACCTGAACTGTCGGTCGTCGTCACGGCGCGTGTGCCTGATGGCGTGTGAACCACTGTGATGCGGGCGTTCGCAACCGGCTTGCCGTTATTGTCAGTTACCTGACCAGCAATGGTCGACGTCGTTTCCTGCGCATAAGCGGCTACCGGAACGATGAGTGCGGAAAGCGCCGCACCAAGAAGAAATTGATTACGCATTTGAGTCTTCCCCTTTTACGAGCACCTTAGCTCGGATGCCCAACGCACTAGGGAGAATATGTTGCACCGCAATGACGCCATAATGACAAATAAATGTCATTTATATTACATTATTATGACATTCTGAAAATTAAATTGCTGCAACACAAAATGGAGCCGCCCGCAAACGCCCCTGCCGCGTTGCCTAACTATATGGTGCTGAGCGGTGGATGCCCCACGAGGACTCGAACCTCGATAAACGGAATCAGAATCCGGTATCTTACCATTAGATGATGGGGCAATCGTGCGAGCGATTACGCTTGTGGCGGTGGCAAGTCAATTGTGGTGTGTGCCGAAAACTCCACCAAGGAGGCGCGCGAAGAAGGGCTTTCGGCGCAGAGGCGTCCAAGGTTCATAAATAGTGTATGGGTTTTGAGCATCCTGCCAATCCAAAAATGCTTGAGATATTTTCCACACCACGCTTCCCTTCGCCTCCACGGTTAGGTGCTCGCCATCCGACGACATCGCGGTGTCGAATCGCGCTCGCCGCGTGACAATTCGACAAGCCGCCTCATCAAGCGTCTTCGTTGCGCCAGAAGCGGCACAATTCGTGACTCGCCCATCAGCTCCGACAGTAAACACCAGATTTGAAGTGCCCTGCTCTAAATTACGCATCGCAGGAGCTGGATAATCATCTGAGACAAGCAATTCGCGCCCCGGGCTCAGCAATTTTGGCTGGAAGACCACTTTGAGTTTCTTTGGCAGTGCATCAGCGGTGGTTCCAAGGTCAACAAGTTCACTCGGTAGCATAACCACCGGCGAAATATCGGGCATCGGATCGCCCTTTTTGAACTGAACCGCGTCGGCCGCAACCATCAACAATATGCCAATCATCACCCGCACCCTCCGATTTACAGCACAATATCACAAGCAAACCCGTCCCGATAGACTGCGCTCCGGCTCGGTTCTGGTGTCGCTGCTCGCTATGCCCCCAGCATAGCTGCGCTGCTCCATCCCCCGGATAGACTGCGCCCCTCGCCCCTGCTATGCCCCGTGCGATTATGACAACACCGCTCGACCGCATTCGCAATTTCAGCATCATCGCCCATATCGATCACGGCAAATCGACGCTCGCTGACCGGCTCATCCAAACGACGGGCGGGCTGACCGCGCGCGAGATGACCGCGCAGGTGCTCGACAATATGGACATCGAGAAAGAGCGCGGCATCACCATCAAGGCGCAAACGGTGCGGCTCGATTATCCCGCAAAGGATGGCATCACCTACACGCTCAACCTGATGGACACGCCGGGGCATGTCGATTTCGCCTATGAGGTCTCGCGCTCGCTCGCGGCGTGCGAGGGGGCTTTGCTCGTGGTGGATGCCGCGCAGGGCGTGGAGGCGCAGACGCTCGCCAATGTCTACCAGAGCATCGAGCATGATCATGAGATCATCAGCGTCATCAATAAGATCGACCTGCCCGCCGCCGAACCCGAGAAGGTGCGGCGCGAGATTGAGGACATCATTGGGCTCGATGCGTCCGACGCGGTGCTCGCCTCGGCCAAGTCGGGCATCGGCATCGGCGATATCCTCGAAGCCATTGTCATCAAAATCCCGCCGCCCAAGGGCGATCCCGACGCGCCGCTCAAGGCGATGCTGGTGGATAGCTGGTATGATCCGTATCTGGGCGTCGTTATTCTCATCCGCGTGATCGATGGCAGCATCAAAAAGGGCCAGCAGATCAAGTTCATGCAGGCCGGCACCGTGCATCTTGTCGACCGCGTCGGCTGCATGCGCCCCAAGCTGGAGCAGCTCACCGAGCTCGGCACCGGCGAAATCGGCATCATCACCGCGCAGATCAAAGAGGTGGCGCAAACGCGCGTGGGTGACACGATCACCGATGCCAAGTGCCCCACCGCGGAGCCGCTCCCCGGCTTCAAAGAAGTGCAGCCGGTGGTGTTCTGCGGCCTCTTCCCCGTCGATGCCAATGACTTTGAGAAATTGCGCGAGAGCATCAGCAAGCTGCGGCTCAACGATGCCAGCTTCAGCTTCGAGACCGAGAGCAGCGCGGCCTTGGGCTTCGGTTTCCGCTGCGGCTTTCTCGGCCTGCTGCATCTGGAGATTATCCAAGAGCGGCTGACGCGCGAATATGACCTTGATCTCATCACCACCGCGCCCTCGGTCGTCTACCAGATCAACCTCGCGCACAACCAAGGCATGATCGAGCTGCACAACCCCGCCGATATGCCCGAGGCGAACAAGATCGACAGCATCGCCGAGCCGTGGATCGAGGCGACGATCTATGTGCCCGACGAATATCTCGGCAGCATATTGAAACTGTGTCAGGATCGGCGCGGCATTCAGCAGAACCTGACTTACGTGGGCGGGCGCGCGCAAATCACCTATGAACTGCCGCTCAACGAGGTGGTGTTCGACTTTTATGACCGGCTCAAGAGCATCTCGCGCGGCTATGCCAGCTTCGATTACCACCAGATCGGTCATCGCGAGGGCGACCTCGTCAAAATGAACATCATGGTCAATGCCGAGCCGGTCGATGCGCTCAGCATGATCGTCCATCGCGGCACGGCGGAGGCGCGCGGGCGCGGCATGTGCGAACGGCTGAAAGACCTGATCCCGCGCCACCTCTTCAAAATCCCGATCCAAGCGGCCATCGGCGGCAAGGTGATCGCGCGCGAGACGATCGCCGCGATGCGCAAGGATGTGACCGCGAAATGCTATGGCGGCGACATCAGCCGCAAGAAAAAGCTGCTCGACAAGCAGAAAGAGGGCAAGAAGCGGATGCGCGAATATGGCAGCGTGAGCATCCCGCAAGAGGCGTTTATTGCCGCGCTGCGGATGGGGGAGGAGTGAGATATGGCAACGGTCGAAGAATGGATGGTTCTATCGCAAAAAGCGATAATCGGAATCAATCCGAACCTAGTCGAGCAATTCGAGACGCTAATAGCTTTTCTTATCGCCAACCCCGAGGCTGGCACTTTCTTACGCGGGATCAAGGGAACCTAAATACCCGAAACGGCCAGCAACAGTGCCGGACACGCTCGTTTCATTCATTCTCAACGTCTATTTTAACGTGCCAGAGGATCAATTAGATCGCGCAAAGGAGCAACATCTCTTATCAATGGCCGCCGAAAATATAGTGGGAGACCTTCTTGAGCGGTATCTGGCCAAAATACTTGAACCTAAAGGATGGGTGTGGTGTGCTGGCTCGATTGTAATAGCGGTGGACTTCATCATGCGTGGCGATGCTACTAAATGGAACCTGCTCCAAATCAAAAATCGTGATAATTCGGAAAATAGTTCCTCAAAAAAAGTTCGAGACGGCACCGAAATCCAACACTGGTTTCGAACTTTTGCGAAGACAGGAGAAACGAATTGGAGCCATTTAGATGATCAATGATAGCGCGCCCAACAGCCTCACCCAGCCCAACTGGCACAGCATTGCCAATTTGACGATATTGATCTGTTAGCGACCCGCACACGTGCCAATCATCGGGGAATTGCTGGATGCGTTTGTATTCCTGCACCGATAAAGGACGGTCGGCTTCGGGATGGCAAATGTCTGTTGCAGGCATAGTAGGTGACGTCACGAGCGTACAGCTCGGCTTATCCCAAGCCAATCTCCTCAAAAATCCGGTTTTGCCGCCTCCCGAATAATATGAATTCCCTAATGCTTCTTTTTGCAGCTCCAGTGGAAGATGCTTCCAATACTGACCTTCTTTCAACATCCGATAATAACGCAAGCGAGACTCCGGAAATACAGCGTGAGTGCAATCCTTCACGCCAGCCAACGCCTCACGCAAGGTGCGCCATTTTGGCAAACCAAAGCGTCCATCTTGGGCGTGTGTCGGTTTCAGGTGTGGTACCTTATCACCCTCTCGATGACAAATCAGCACGACCCGCTCACGCACCTGTGGCACGCCATAATTCGCAGAGTTATAGAGATTGAAGCTTACGCCATAACCGTTCCGGCGTAACGTATCGATAACAAACAGTAACGCGCCGCCGGGCCTCTCGTCCAAAGAGGGCGACCATTCGCTGTCACGTTGCGCATGCGGGCGGTGAGACAAAGGGGCGGAGAGTAAGCCGCGAACATTTTCAATTACTGCGTAACGCGGACGAAGTTGGGTGATCAAATCAATATATTTGAGAAACACATTCCCGCGCGCATCTTGGAAACCGCGTCGCGGCCCCGCTGTCGAAAATGCCTGGCAAGGCGGCCCTCCAACGACGACATCAATATCTTGACTGTCTGATAATTTTGCAATGCGCCGTATGTCGCTAGCCGAATATAAATTCACATCGTCTAAGAGTGGGGTATTAGGTCTGTTATGTGCAATTGTTTTTTGACATGCCTTATCGTTTTCGCAAGCTAGCAGAACGTTGAACCCAGCCTTTTCAAGGCCCAAGTCCAGTCCCATCGCGCCCGAAAAAAATGACAGAACGTTGAGTGGCGAATGCTTTTTCATTGATTTCGCCGGTTCAGTTCGGGGCAAATTTCCAAGCCGTTGCTCCACAAGCAACGCCCGCATAACGCCGATCGGTAGTTTCCCAGAGTTCAAAAGTTTCAGCTTATCTTCCGCGCTGACGGCGTCATAATCAACTATTTCATCTGCACTAAAATCGCACAACTCAGACAAAGTGTAACCTCCCGTGTGCATTCATCATCCAGAACACATCATAAACATCGCACGATTCAACTCTTACCGCAACCCCAAAACCATCCCAAAGCATCTTGACAAATATAACCATTTAGGTTATATTCACCCGCTCCCACCCCCATTTGGAGCGCTTTATGTTCGACCCCTCATCCCCCGACCTGCCCGATCCCCTGCCGCAGCAATCGCGCGGGTTTGACAGTCCGCAAGCGCCGCAACTGCCTGCGGGCTACATTACCCCGCTGCATGCAGCTGCACCCGACAGCTATGAAACGCGGCGCAATGTCGCACGGCTGCGCGCGGCACTCGCGCGTGCCGATGAGGATGGCAATCCGCAACTGCATTGGGAGGCGTTGCTTGATGCCAACCTACTTGATAACCGCCTGCTCCAGACGCGCCCTGCCCCCGCCGCTCACGGAAGCGACAAGGCATGAGCGCGCGCCGCACCTTCTCGTGCGATAATCGCGTATCGGAACTCGACACGCGCTCACGCGCGCCTGATCCCAACAGCCTGTATGCGCTGCTGCGCAAATTTCCGCCGGTGCGGCGGCGTCCGCGGGGGGATGGCTGGACCATCGCCAAGCAGCGCAGCTTCATCCATGCGCTGATGGCCAGCGGCAATGTGACGGCGGCGTGCAAATCGGTCGGCATGTCACGCGAGAGCGCCTATTTGTTGCGCTATGCCGAGGGTGGCGAGGGCTTTGCCGAGGCATGGGAGGCGGCGCTGGCATTGGCGGCGCAGCGGCTTGCTGATGCCGCCTATGAGCGCGCCATCGAGGGCGAGGTGATCCCGCATTTTTACAAGGGCGAGCAGGTGGGCGAGCGCATCAAGCATGACAATCGGCTGCTCACCTTTCTGCTGCGCACGCAATATAAACGCCGCTTTGGCCGCTTTGCTGATGTTCAGGGGGTGCATTGTGGCGATGCGCAACTGCAGGCGCGGGTGGAGATTGCCGCGAACCTTGAGACATTGCGCGAGGCAGAGGGGGGTTCGGGCGCGAATGCTGAGGACGGGGCGGAAGGTCGTGATGCGGCGGGGGAAGCCGGACACAAGATCTAGGAATTTTCCCCCCGTTTGGGTGTCAACTTTGTCAACTTAGGCCTAGGTGTTGTGGACGGAGGGCTCCGTGTGATGGCTCAGTGCTCGATGATGCCCCGCATCATCTGCGCGCTTCGCTGTCAACTTAGGCCTAGGGATGGTGGCTGAGATTTAGCGGATCGCGGGGGCAGCCCCTTGCGCGACAATGCCGCCACGGCTGGTCTTGCCCCAACTTTGCCGTCCGGTGAGGAAGGTCCACCAGCCCCAGGCCGCGCCCGCATGGCGCATAAGTTGGAAGCTGAAGGGCTCGATGAGCGCGGCGAGCATGGCCTTGGCGTAGTTGATGTGGCGCGCCTCGCCGGTCCAGCGGCGGTACATGCCGAGTGACCAGAGGTGGAAGGTCAGGTCGATGCAGACCTTGCCAAGCATGATCAGGATGATCGGCAGCGCGACGCGCAACCGCCCGAGCGCGATGGCGCCGATGAGGATGGCGAACGCGGCAAGGCCGTAGATCGGCTGGAGCGTATCGAGCGCCTTGACGGGCATCATCGCGGAGCCAAGCCAGCCGAAGCGGCGGTTGCCGGTCATGTCGCGGTTCCAGCGCTGCGTCTGGAGGAAGCCGGCGAACCAGCGGCGGCGTTGGCGCAGAAAGGCGGGGAGCGTCTCGGGCGCATCGGTGCGCGCTTGCGCCCCGCCGATCACGCGCACCGTCCAGCCGAGGTCATGATCGGTCGAGTGGCGATGGAGGCGGTGGATGAGTTCATAATCCTCGACGAGACATTCGGGATCAAAGCCACCGACCATGAGCAGCGCATCGCGGCGGAAGGCGGCAAAGGCGCCCGAGATGAGGAGCAGGCTGTTGAGCTGCATCCAGGCATAACGCGAGACGAAGTTGCGGATATACTCGTAGCGCTGGAACCACTCGAAGAAGCGCCCCGATGCCGATGTGCCGCAGACGGGCGTGAGAACACCGGTCGCGGCAACGAGCGCGGGCTCTGCGGCGAAGGCGCTCCGCATCGCGCCGATGGCATGTTCCTCGATCAGCGTGTCAGCATCCACCGTAAGCACGATCTCGGTATCGACATGCGTGATCGCATAGTTGAGCGCGCGCGCCTTGCCGCCATGCTGCACCGGCAGCCAGAGTAGATCGGGCGCGCTCGGGGTGACCTTGCGGACTGCAGCTTGCAGACCATAGCGGCGCGCGAGCATTCCCGCCGTACCATCGGCCGAGCCGTCGTCAGCAATCACGATGAGGTCCGGCGGATCGCTCTGGTTGAAGAGACCATCGATGGTGATAGGTAGCGCGCGCTCTTCATTATGCGCCGCGATGATCACGCCGAGCGTCGGCCGATCTTTGGTCGTCGCATTCGGTGTCGGGCGAAACATCCGCCGCATCTGCCATGCGGTGAAGAGCAAAAGGCAGGTGTCATAAAAGATGTACACGAGCCCGACCGACCAGCCCGCAATCCCCTGCCGAAAAAACGCCTGTGCGAGGAGCGCGAGGAACACGATGACAGCGCTGGTCTTAATCACGCCACTGATCAGCGGCGCGACGCGCGGATTAAGCCGCGGCGATTCATAGGCCAAGGTTGCATCAAGAGGTGTCGTGGTGAGCATCATTTGTCCTGCGCGGCATTAGGGGTAGGCAAAGCCTTTGGCCAGCGCTAACCTGCGCGACATTAAGCTGCGCTGAAGAAGGATCGAACCTTGACCTCGGAAAAATACACCAAGCCCGCCGTCATCCTCCACTGGCTCATCGCGATCGGGATGCTCTACAATCTGATATCAATGCTCGTGCTTGATGATGACGCGCGCCCGCGTCCCTTTATTGATCTTCATAAATCGATTGGGATCACTGTTCTCGGACTCGTGCTGTTGCGCGTGTTGTGGCGCGCGGCGAACACACCGCCTGCTCTCCCCGCGACTTATAAGCCTTGGGAGCGTACGCTCTCGCACGCGGTGCATGGCCTGCTTTACCTGATGATCTTCGCGATGCCGCTCAGCGGCTGGATCATGAACTCAGCGTCACTCAACAAAAACACCGGTCAGCCTTATGGAATCGACCTGTATCATATCGTTCCGTGGTTCAACCTGCCCTTGTTCAACGGTATGGATGTCGCGGCGCGCAAGGGCTGGCACGAATTCCTGGGCGGCGTACACGCGCTGGGCGGCTGGGCATTGTTGGCGCTGGTGCTTCTGCATGTTGGCGGCGCACTCAAGCATCAGTTTCTCGACAAGGAAAAAGAACTTCAACGCATGTGGTTCTGACACGTAACAGCGATGTTCGAGGATCTGATTGGAACGTTTTGCTTCGCAAGGCAGAATTGAAACCTCGGTACAAGACCTGCCGATCGACCGTTAGCATAGCGGCCGGTTAAGCGGCCCATCGACTAGGGAGAGAATTATGTCCGCTGCACCTCAATTCGACTTTGCTCTCGGCGAAAATGCCGACATGATCCGCGAGACGGTGCGGCGGTTTGCCGACGACAAAATCGCGCCACTCGCCAAACGCATCGATGCTGAAGACTGGTTCCCGCGCGAACTCTGGCCAGAAATGGGCGCGCTTGGACTTCACGGCATTACGGTCGAAGACGACGACGGCGGACTTGGGCTAGGCTATCTGGAACATGTGATCGCCTGTGAGGAGGTTTCGCGCGCGTCGGCCTCGATCGGGCTGAGTTACGGCGCGCACTCGAACCTGTGCGTCAACCAGATCCGCCGCTGGGGGAACCCCGAGCAAAAGGCCAAATACCTCCCCAAGCTCATTTCGGGCGAACATGTCGGCTCACTCGCGATGTCTGAGGCGGGCGCGGGCTCTGACGTGGTTTCAATGAAACTCAAAGCTGAGGCAGTCAGCGGCGGTTTCCGGCTCAACGGCACCAAATTCTGGATCACCAATGCAGCCTACGCTGATACGCTCGTCGTGTATGCCAAGACGGGAGAAGGCTCGCGCGGCATCACAGCCTTTATCATCGAGAAGGATATGCCGGGGTTCAGCATCGGCCAGCATAGCGACAAAATGGGGATGCGCGGCAGCCCGACCGCCGAACTCGTGTTCAACGATTGCTTTGTACCCGAGGCGAATGTCATGGGGCCGCTCAATGGTGGCGTGGGCGTGCTGATGTCGGGGCTTGATTATGAGCGCGCGGTGCTCGCCGGCATCCCCCTCGGCATCATGCAAGCCTGTCTGGATGTGGTTTTGCCTTACGTGCGTGAGCGCAAACAGTTTGGCGTCGCGATCGGCTCGTTTCAGCTCATGCAGGCGAAGGTGGCGGACATGTATGTCGCGCTGAACAGCGCCCGCGCTTATGTTTATGCCGTGGCGCAGGCGTGTGATCGCGGGCAGACGACGCGCTTCGATGCGGCGGGCGCGATCCTGCTGGCGAGCGAGAATGCTGTGAAAGTGGCGAATGAGACGGTGCAGGCCTTGGGTGGCGCGGGCTATACCAAGGACTGGCCAGTCGAGCGCTATTACCGCGACGCCAAACTGCTCGACATCGGCGCGGGGACGAACGAGATCCGGCGCATGCTTATCGGTCGGGAGCTGATTGGGGCATGAGCGAGGACCAAGATTTGGAACGGGCTACCGACGAGAAAAAGGCATCGAAGCCATCGGTGCGCGCGCGCGCTGACGCCATCAAGCCGTTCATCTGCAAAAACCTCATCGCAGTGATCGAGGCGCCTTCAGACATCAAGAACATCGGCACCGTGATCCGCAACGTGAACGCGTTGGGTGTGGAAAAAGTCTACGTGATCGATCCTCGCAAGGCCCTGCCAGATGACTGGCAAGACATGCGCGAGCGTCCCTCGCTCTCGAAGACATCTGTATCTGCCGTAAAGTGGAGTTTTGTGAGACGATTCGATAGCACTGACGATTGTTTCGATCATCTTGAGCGCAAGAACTTCCACTCAATTGTGACCTCCCCCCACATCAAAGGGCGAAACAACGCCTACCTGCACGAAGTTGATTTCACGGAACATGCTAAGCTCGCTGTGTGGTTTGGAAATGAGAAACGTGGCATTAGCGAGCGCGCTGTGGAGCGCAGCGAAATGTGTCTAGCTATACCGATGTTCGGTATGATCGAAAGTTTGAACTTGGGCACGTCGTCGGGAATAGTACTCTACGAAATCACCAAACAACGGAGAGAGTATCAAAGCAAGTATCGAAAACGAGATAAGCGTGGTGCGCGAGCAGATCCGCTTCCAGTGGTGTTCACAGCCGCAGAGAACCCCAAATGAGCGCACCCGTCCTCACCACCGCGATCAACCCAGACAGCGACACCTTTCGCGCCAATGCCGCGCATAACATCGCGCTCAAGGATGAGCTGTGGGCGCGCGTCGCGAAGGCGGCGCGCGGCGGCGATGAGAAGTCGCGCACCCGGCACACCGCGCGCGGCAAATTGCTCCCGCGTGAGCGCGTCGAGCGGCTGCTCGACCCCGGCTCGCCGCTGCTGGAGATCGGCCAGCTTGCGGCAAACGGCCTTTATGAGGACGCGGTGCCGGGGGCGGGCATCATCACCGGCATCGGTCGCGTCTCGGGCCGCCAGTGCATGATCGTGGCCAATGACGCGACGGTGAAGGGCGGCACCTATTACCCGATGACGGTCAAGAAGCATCTGCGCGCGCAGGAGATTGCACAGGCGAACCACCTTCCGTGCATCTATCTGGTGGATAGCGGCGGCGCGAACCTGCCGCACCAGTCCGAGGTGTTCCCCGACCGCGATCATTTTGGCCGCATCTTCTTCAATCAGGCGAATATGTCGGCCAAGGGCATTCCGCAGGTTGCCTGTGTGATGGGCAGTTGCACGGCAGGCGGTGCCTATGTGCCCGCGATGTCTGACGAGAGCATCATCGTGCGCAACCAAGGCACCATCTTCCTCGCGGGTCCGCCACTGGTGAAGGCCGCGACGGGCGAGGAAATCAGTGCCGAAGATCTGGGCGGCGGCGATCTGCATGGGCGCAAATCGGGCGTGGTCGATCATGTCGCCGAGAATGACGAGCACGCGCTCACCATCGTGCGCGACATCGTCTCGCATCTCCAACCACAGCCCAAGCCCGATCTCAACATGCGCGAGCCGCGTCCGCCCAAATATGACGCGGACGAGCTTTACGGCATCATCCCGCAAGATGTCCGCGCGCCCTATGATGTCCATGAGGTGATCGCGCGGCTGGTCGACGCGAGCGAGTTCCACGAATTCAAAGCGCTCTACGGCGCCACGCTCGTCTGCGGCTTTGCGCATATCTGGGGGATGCCGGTCGCCATCCTCGCCAACAACGGCGTGTTGTTTTCCGAGAGCGCGGTCAAAGGCGCGCATTTCATCGAGCTCGCCTGCCAGCGGCGCGTGCCCCTGCTCTTCCTCCAGAACATTTCGGGCTTCATGGTTGGCGGCAAATATGAGGCGGAGGGCATCGCCAAGCATGGCGCCAAGCTCGTCACTGCCGTCGCCACCGCGAGCGTCCCCAAGATCACCGTGCTGATCGGCGGATCGTTCGGCGCGGGCAATTATGGCATGTGCGGGCGCGCCTATGACCCACGCTTCCTGTTCACCTGGCCCAACGCGCGGATCAGCGTGATGGGCGGCGAGCAGGCGGCGAGCGTGCTGGCCACCGTCCACCGCGATGCGGACAGCTGGACGCCCGAGCAGGCGGAGGCGTTCAAGGCCCCCGTTCGCCAGAAATATGAGGATGAGGGCAACCCCTATTACGCGACGGCGCGGCTATGGGACGATGGTATCGTCGACCCTGCGCAAACCCGCGATGTGCTGGGGCTGGCCTTCGCGGCGGCTTTGAACGCTGGAGTGCAAGAGGGGGCGCGCTTTGGCGTGTTTCGGATGTGAGGAGAACAACATCGTGAGATTTCAATCGCTCGTGATGCCTTGGCTTTGGCCAAATGCGGTACGAGTTGAGTCTACGTTCGCCAGTCGGCTTGGGCGCGTACTTCACTGGAGTTTTGTTTTCTTCGCCGCGATTTCGGCTATAGGTGGTGTGACGGCTAGTGTCGTTGAACTTCGGGCCCACCAATTGTCGTTGACTGCGATAAATGACTGGAAAAAGTCTCATAAGTCGGAAGGGATTACCGTAGATGAATTAATACAGCAATATCGGCAAAATGCCCCCCCTCAGCCTGAACCAGTTGAAATTCCCACCGCACCTGAATATTCGATAGTTGGTTTGGTGGTTGGCTTTTTTCTCTTTTTTATCGGTCGTGCGATCAGATATGTGTTGGCCGCAGAATGATCACCTCCCTCCTCATTGCCAATCGCGGCGAGATTGCCTGCCGGATCATCCGCACGGCGCGGCGCATGGGCATTCGCACCGTCGCGGTCTATTCCGATGCCGATGCGAAGGCGCTGCATGTGCGCCAAGCCGATGAGGCGGTGCATATCGGGCCATCGCCCGCCGCCGAGAGCTATTTGCGCGGCGACAGGATCATCGCCGCAGCACTCGCCACGGGTGCTGAAGCCGTCCACCCTGGCTATGGCTTCCTCTCGGAGACTGCGGCGTTCGCGCAGGCGGTGATCGATGCGGGGCTGATCTGGGTGGGGCCAAACCCCGCCAGCATCACCGCCATGGGCCTAAAGGATGCTGCCAAAAAGCTGATGGCGGATGCGGGCGTGCCGGTCACGCCGGGCTATATGGGCGACAATCAGGACCCCGCCTTCCTCGCGGCGGAGGCGGACACAATCGGCTATCCGGTGCTCCTCAAGGCGGTTGCGGGCGGCGGCGGCAAGGGGATGCGCAAGGTGGAGGCGGCGACCGATTTCGCAGATAGCCTCGCCTCGTGCCAGCGCGAGGCGACCGCGAGCTTCGGCAACGTGCATGTCCTCATCGAGAAATATATTCAGCGCCCGCGCCATATTGAGGTGCAGGTGTTCGGCGACCGCCAAGGCAACATCGTCCATCTGTTCGAGCGCGATTGCAGCCTCCAGCGGCGGCACCAGAAGGTGATCGAGGAAGCCCCCGCGCCCGGCATGGATGAGGATACGCGCGCCGCGCTCTGTGCTGTGGCGGTGAAGGCGGCGGCGGCGGTGCATTATGTCGGCGCGGGCACCATCGAGTTCATCGCCGACGCCAGCGAGGGGCTGCGTGCCGACCGCATCTGGTTCATGGAAATGAACACGCGGCTTCAGGTCGAGCATCCCGTGACCGAGGAGATTACCGGCGTTGATCTGGTCGAGTGGCAATTGCGCGTGGCGTCGGGTGAGTCGTTGCCACTGAAGCAGGAGGAGCTGAGCATCAACGGTTGGGCCATCGAGGCGCGGCTCTATGCGGAAGATCCCGCGAAGGGGTTTCTGCCTTCGATTGGTCGGCTCGAACACTTCAGCCCCGCCGGGTACAATTGTCGGCTGGAAACGGGGTATGAGCAGGGTGACGAGGTATCCCCATATTACGATCCGATGATCGCTAAGCTCGTAATTCACAGTCATTCTCGTGAGGCGTCAGCGGAATCTCTTGCAAGCGCGTGCGCTTGCACCTTGGTCTGGCCCGTCAAAACTAACAATTATATGTTAGCCCGCGCGTTATATGATGAGACCTTCTTGAATGGAGACGTTGATACCTCTTTTATCGGGACCCATCTGGAAGCGCTTACCGCCCGGACAGAACCTGAAGAAAAAACTCTGCATATAGGCGCGCGCGAAGTCATTCGGCGGAACGCCAATCCGGGTGAGGCCATTCGGCATCGGCGCTTTGAGAAGTTGGACCACCGCGAACCGTTCGGGTTTCGCCTCAACGCTAATGCGCGGACAAAAATTCGACTGCTCGTTAACGGCGAACCTCGCGAGATAGCTGTGGATCGCTCACGCGGTGATACATCTTGGCTCATCGAATACGCTGACGATCTCGTCTTGGTTTCTGATGACGACGGGCAATTGAATTCATTTGGATTTATGTCACGCAGCGAAGCCGGAGCGGCCCCCGCCTCCTCCGGCACGCTCCTCTCCCCGATGCCCGGCAAGATCATCGCGGTCGAGGTCGTCCAAGGCCAGACCGTCACCAAGGGGCAGAAGCTGCTCACGCTGGAGGCGATGAAGATGGAGCATTCGCTCACCGCGCCGTTCGATGGTGTAGTCGCCGAACTCAACGCCACCGCCGGCGCGCAGGTGCAGGTCGAGGCGCTACTCGCGCGGATTGAGCCTAAACCCGACTAACCCCCGCTCAACACTCGACGACGTTCACCGCCAGCCCGCCGAGCGAGGTTTCCTTATACTTATCGCGCATGTCCATGCCGGTCTGCCGCATCGTCTCGATAACCTTGTCAAGGCTGACCATGTGCGAGCCATCGCCCATCATCGCGAGGCGCGAGGCATCAATCGCTTTCACCGCCCCCATCGCGTTGCGCTCAATGCAAGGGATCTGGACCAGCCCTGCAACCGGATCGCAGGTGAGCCCAAGGTTATGCTCCATGCCAATCTCGGCGGCATTCTCAATTTGCGCATTGGTGCCGCCGAGCGCTGCGGTCAGCCCCGCTGCGGCCATCGAGCAAGCGACACCCACCTCGCCCTGACACCCAACCTCAGCACCCGAGATCGAGGCATTCTGCTTATAGAGTGCGCCTATCGCCGCTGCCGTGAGCAGGAAGGTGCGGCGCGTTTCGGTCGTGCCGCGGTAGCAGCGATCATGGAAGCGCATCACGGCGGGGATGATGCCCGCAGCGCCGTTGGTCGGCGCGGTGACGACGCGCCCACCTGCCGCATTCTCTTCATTCACCGCCATCGCCCAGAGGTTAATCCAGTCGAGCACAACGAGCGGATCGTGCAACGCCATCTCCTGTCGCGACGCGAGATCACGCGCGAGGCACGGCGCACGACGCTTGACCTTCAGCCCGCCGGGGAGAATGCCCTCCTGTCGGCACCCACGATCGATGCTCGCCGCCATTGCCGCCGCGATGCGATCCAGCCCCGCGTCAACCTCGGCAGCAGGCTTGAGCGCGCATTCATTGGCGTACATCAGCTCAGCGAAGGTGAGCCCGGTCTGCGCGCCGCGTTCGAGAAGTTCAGCGCCAGAATTGAAGACATGCGGCACGTCGGCTTCCGTCTCGACGATGAGGTTCCGTCCTGCCTCATCCTCATCAACCACAAAGCCCCCGCCCACGGAATAGTAAATCCGACGATTGAGCAACGCGCCTGCGGCGTCCCGCGCCTCGAACGCCATCGCATTGCTGTGAAACGGCATCCGCTCGCGCTGGTGATACCTCAGGTCGACCGCAGGATCGAAGGCAACGCGATGCCCACCCAGCAGCGCGATCTGCTTTTCCGCCGTAACGCGCGCGATCAGCCCGGGCGCTGCATCGACATCGACATCGGCGGGGCGTTCGCCCGCCAGACCGAGGATGAGCGCTGAATCCGTCGCATGCCCCTTACCCGTCAATGCGAGCGAGCCATAAAGATCCGCCGCGATGTGCGCCGTTTGCTCCAGTGAGCCATGCTCGGCAAGGCGCGTGACGAACTGCCGTGCGGCCACCATCGGCCCAACGGTATGCGAACTCGAAGGACCGACGCCAATCTTGAACAATTCGAAAACGCTGACCGTCATCTTCAATTCCTCCTGCGGCATCCGTGGGCGCAGCGTTAAACCGCTCAAAAATACGCGCAAGATTATTTCATGGTGTCAGGACAATCTTGCCAACATGACGCTTGGACAAAAAGGCGGTTTGCGCGGCTACAATCTCCGCGAGCGGGAAGATTTCGGCGACCAATGGCTTGATGTCACCGCGTGTAATGGCGCGGATTAGATTTGGAAATACTTCCGGCTCTAGGATCGTGCAGCCCAGTAAGCGGAGGTCTTTCAGATATAAGGTACGCAAATCAAGCTCGACGAGCGGCCCGGAGATAGCGCCTGCGACCGCGTAACGCCCGCCGCGCTTGAGGAGGTTAAGCAGTGCGCCAAACTGCGCGCCGCCCACCACATCAATGACGACGTCGAAATATTCATGGTTAAAGATAGCCACAATATCCGCGTCACGGGCGAGCACCTGTTCGGCTCCTAGCGTTTTGACTTGCACGGCCTTATCAGCCCCACAGATCGCGACAACATGTGCGCCGCGCGCCTTGGCAAGCTGTACCGCCGCCGAGCCGACCCCGCCTGACGCGCCCGTGATGAGCACGCGTTCTCCGGCCGCCAGCGCAGCACGGGTCAACATGTTCTCCGCCGCAGAATAAGCGCAGGGGAATGAGGCGAGTTCAACATCGGTCATATCGCTCTCAATACGGTGTGCGAAAGCGGAGGGCGCGCGGGCGTATTCGGCGAAGGCGCCGTCGACCTCCGAACCAAAATAGACAGCGTCAAACTTGGTCGCTCCCCGAAAGACCGGCTCCACCAGCACACGCTCGCCAATCCTTGATGGATCAACGCCCTCCCCAACGGCAACAATCCGTCCACACGCATCCGCCCCCTGGATACGCGGGAATTGCGGCACGGCACCCGTCCAGCCAGAGTCTTCGGTTTTCGCCTCGACAAACCCCTCAGCACCGCCTTCCTCGGTCGCGCCACTCACCGATTTGGAATACCACGCGGTGCGCGTATTGATGTCGGTGTTGTTGACGCCGGCCGCGCCGATTTTGATTAGCACCTCGTCAGCACGCGGCTGCGGCACGGGCACATCATCGCGATACGCGAGCTTTTCAAACCCACCATTGCCCGTCAGCAACACGGCACGCATCGTAGCGGGGATTGCTTCAGCCATCAGCTCGCCCGCGCCAGCCCGAACTGGTTGAGATACCATTTTTGAAACTTGATCACGCTCCCCTCCTGATCCGAATAGCGCCCCGGCCGGTAGCGGCTCGACATGATGCCCGCCTGATTATTCTCGGTGATGATTTTGTCTTGAGACGTGGTCGCGTGATACCCCCAAATCATTTTTTCGATGTCGACGTCGGCGTCGCTCGCGCGGCCATCGACCAGCCAGATCATCTCAACATCGGTCGCGAGCGCGCTTCGGGGCGTAAATTGGAACAGGATGACGAAATGATCATCCGCAACAATCTGGCTGAACGGACTGAAGCTCAGGTGCATCCGTCCGCCATCGGGCTGGGTGCGCTTGCCCATCAGCGGCGCGGGCGCGGTGCCATCCTGCGTTTCGGAGGCCGCACCTTCCTTGTTCATGCGTTGCATCATTAGGCGCAGATGCGTTGACTCTGGCGCATCGTCGATATTGCCAATCGGTCGTCCGACGGCCGCAGCATGCACCTCCCATGCCTTGAGCTTGGGCGCGAAGCTGGCGATGGCATCGGCTGGCCCCGAGCTTGGCCCCGCTCCCACCGCAACAATCGATTCTGGCGCGTGCATCGAGCAGAATTCGGGGTGCGATGGCACACAATGATAGCATTCGAAGAAATTTTCGACGACGAGCTTCCAGTTGGCGGTCGTCGGATAGCAGCCCGCGTGCGCGATCCGCGCGTCGGCAATGCCATGATAATCGAGGATCGGCCCCATATCGCCGAAGGTCGCATCAAAATCATCGGGCTCGTCTTCGGCCAAGTTGATGAAAATGAGTCCGTGAAACACGCGGATATGGCAGGCAAACAGGCTGTTCTCGGCCTTATCGAAATCCTCGGGCATCAGCCGCGCCGAAATGAGTTTGCCGTCAAGCCCGAATGTCCAGGCATGGTAAGGGCACACGAGGCGCGGTGCGTTGCCGCTCTCGGCCTGACAGATCGTCGAGCCCCGGTGACGGCAAACATTGAAGAACGCGCGCACACTGTCGGCACTCTCGCGGATGACGATGATCTGCTCGTCGCCCACCCGATACAGGAAATAATCACCCTTATTAGGGATGCGCGAGATATGCCCCGCG